>Ga0080008_111602_pt1 | contig 50522 bp, 49 predicted proteins | sample ConCONMetagenome_FD_69211 | JGI IMG/M metagenome (GOLD analysis project Ga0080008, IMG submission 69211) | Hot spring microbial streamer communities from Conch Spring, Yellowstone National Park, USA - CON_C (SPADES assembly) (version 2) | ecosystem: Environmental > Aquatic > Thermal springs > Hot...
AGAGGCTGAAACCCCATACGAGACTTAAACTATACCCCTAAAGAGCTAACACCACACCTCCTCCCCTTCAACCTCCTCACATACCTCCTACCAACATCACCCCTGAAGACTAGATCCTCCTCCAAGTACTCGTCCTCAAAGTGAGACACATCAACACGACATAGTGCACCCCCGATAACTAGCACCCTCCTACCTAGACCATCACCACACATATAACCCACCTTCTAGCAAGGCGAAAGCCCTAAACCCCCAGGGTTACTATACCCTCTTACAGCCCTAAAAGTTCGACCCCCAACCACCTAGCGTTAATACCCTAATCCGACCGGTTTGTAGGATTCCTGCTCGGAGGGCCCTCTCCCCGGGGGGTACGAGGGGGCTCGTGGGAGTAGTCTCTCTAGCTGATTGCGTAGTATCACTCTGGGGTCTCAGGCTTCCCTCACCACTCCTACCTTAAAATCCTGTCCTTACATTACCAGCTGTAGGTGATCGGGTTCTTGAAGAGCCTTGAAGGTTTTGCTCTAAGGCTTATCCTAGAACTCTACAAAGCCTCGCTTTTACCCATTGGGGAGGGGTATAAGCCTTCAACATTCTACTATGCTAGGAGGGGTTGGAGGAGGGAGGGTGCTGGTGTTTATAAGAGGGGTTTGGAGCTTAGAGGTGGTGTTAGAGTCAATAGAGTCTACTTAGACGATGGTGCGGGTGAGGTTGAAGCTGATGTTCTAAGCGAGAGTGGCGAGAGATGGTACAAGGTTAAACTCGTAATACCCCTAGATTTTGAGTGCAACTGCCCTTGGAGCTCCCGGAGATTCAACCCCTGTAAGCATGTATACGCAACAACACTTAGAGTGCTAGAGGACGCTGGCATTAACATAGAAGATGGAATGCTAGAGCTCCTCGTATACGAAGGGCTCAATAGAGTAGCGTATCACAAAGCTAGAACGGCTTCCGCCATGGTTTAACCTAAAAGGTAACCTACATCAATCAAATGCTGTAACGAAGCTCTTAGACTGTAAAAGGTAGCCCTCCTCAAAACAATCTTAGCCATTATCTTTTCAAGCCTTCTAGTTAGGGTTTAAAGCCCCAACCTCTTCCAGGTAACCCCCGTCATGGCACTAGATAATCGTAAGAGTTACCTAGGTCAACGATTAAAGTGTGAGTGTTCATCGAAGTGGGGAGAGTCTTAGCCTCCTCTTAGGAGAGCCGAGCTTAAACTTTGCTATGGAGGGAAAAATAAGTAAAGGGTTAGGAGGGGTTTACGGGGGGTTTAACCGCTTAGCTCCTTATACCTCCTAGCGAAGTCGTTTAGTAGTGCTATTGCTACCGGGGCTGGTACTATTACTGCTATTATGTTCGGTATCATCATTAGACCGTTGGCCGTGTCTGCGAAGTCCCAGAATACGACGAAGTAGTCTTTGGCTAGGACTGTTGCCGGGAGTATTAGTATGACCCATAATATTCTCCAAATCCACCTCATAGGCTCCTCCGGTAGCTTTAGAACATTGCACCAGAAGTAAACCCAGTTAACCTCACCATACCAAGCCCACGTTAGGAGTGTTGTGTAGGCGAAGAGTATTAATGCAACTCCTACAATGAGAGGTGCTGGGGGTCCATGGGCTCTACTGTGAGCTCGCCAGGGGCTGGAGGAGGTGCGGTGTAATAGCCTTGGGTGCCGTAGCGCGACTGTAGCACTACGTGTGGGAGAGCAGAAGCATGTAAGCAGGGGGAAATGGTTTTGAGGAAAGATGAATCGGAATACCGCAAGGTTCTGTTCAAGCCCACAGTTTCAGGGGAGCTGAAACAGTGGCACAGATGCCACCTTGGCCAACGCCGCCATTAACAGGGCCATCCCGAGGAACTGTGCCATCCTGTTCGCCATGACGTTGTTGTAGGGGAAGCCGAAGAGCTTGACCCTCCTATTGCTCCTCAGCGACACGTAGATCCCTCCCTCGGTCACCAGATCTAGTACTAGGTGGCTCATGGTCGCCAGCCACACGGCCAGTCCCATGACTAGGACGTCCGCTAGCGACGCGAGCACACCCACTTGGTAGAACACGATAGCGGTTCCAACCCAGAGGAGCAGGGATAGGATGGTTGCGCCGTCCGGGCTGTGGGTCACGGCGATCCTCCTCGGAATGACTCCGACACTCTCATGACCAAACTGGTCCACCAAGCCTTGTGCCGCAGCACCCGCAGCGATTGAAACCGCCACGCAACCGATGCTACAGCCCATGTAAGCCGCGACAAACGCGGCCACGCCCGCACCCACTATGACGTGTGTCACGAACTTCAAACCCAGAGCACCGTGGAGTGGATAGCAGTAGAGAAGGGTTAAAACGGGGAGAGATCCAGCGGTGTTAGGTATCAAGGTCAGTGGGGGCCACCCAGTCGAGCCTCGGCACAGGGTAGGGCTCCCGGTTCTAGGCTCCAGAGCTCCTAATGCCTTTACTCCATAGGTAGTCGAATATCCTGGAACTTAACCTAGTCCCCTAAACTCCTGAAATCCGGTAGGCTTGGGTCAACTAAAGCCCTTTACACCACGAGTTCTGGCATGTGGAGGGAGTTTGGAAGCTTATGTGGAAGCCGATATGGGGGGTGGAGATCGTAGGAGTGGGCCTTCTAGAGGTTGCTCTGGAGTTATTGGTGGGGGTGATTGGGTAGTGGGCCCGCGGGGATTTGAACCCCGGACCTCCGCCGTGTGAGGGCGGCGTCCTATCCAGGCTAGACGACGGGCCCCCAGTTAGATAGTGTTACTTGGTCTGGGGTTTATAGGTGTTGTGTGTTCCTTTTCTCGCCTTCTCTATGTATTGTTTTGCTTCTTCATCGCTTACATCGTGCCATTCTCTGTATGCGTCTGCTACTGCGTAGAATGGGCCTGTTCTTAGGTTTAGTACTAGTAGTTTGTATGCTTCCTTTGATACTGCTAGTGCTCCGTCTAGGCTTGCTGTTGGGGTTGCTACTGTAACCTCTGGTGCTCCAGCTCTTCTTAGGAATTTTATTGCTACGATCATTGTGTACCCTGTTGCTATTCCATCATCTACTAGTATGACCTTTCTTTCTTTCACGTTGCTATAGTCTAGGCTGTCTCTAAGCTTCAGCGTTCTCGATATTACGTATTGGTGTACTCTCCCCGCCTCTCTCTCTACATCACCTAAGCTAAACCCTGCGTGCCTAGCCGCCTCCCTGTTAAACTCATACAGCCCATCGGGGGCTACGGCGCCGAAGCCTGCTTCAGTGGTCCAGGGGTAGGTTATCTTCTTAACCACGACAACATCCATGGGTACTCCTAGCTCCTTGGATACAGAGTAGGATACAGGGACTCCTCCAGCTACAAGGCCTACAACCATGTCGAAGGGCTCGCTGGCAACCTGGGCTGCGAACCTAGCTAGCAGAACCCCGGCCTCAACCCTATCTTGGAACACGTGGTACCTCCAGCTATAGTCTTCACAGTAGTATATGTTACCTGATGCTATCTCAACCTCGGAGCATACTGGGCTAACCGCCTTCATGCAAACCTCCCAGACTCTATAACCCTTCCTAGAAGGTGGTAGAGCAGTATTTTAAAAGGTATAATCTATGCGTTAACCTTATCAACCTCCATTTACACCGTTAAAGTTGGGTTGAACTATGATAGGTTACGAGAGCTTAGCTAGGGAGTTTGCTGAGAGGATAGAATACTATAGGAGCCTTGGGGTTAACCCCTTCTCGCTAGCTACAGGCTGTGCTGTTAAAGTTGACCTCGTAGACGTCTTATACCCTGCTTTAAAGAGTATTAGAGGGGATCTCGAAAAACTAGGTTTAACCATAGCTCCTAGAAGGGACGCTGATGTTTTCGAAGCTAGACTTGGAAGCATCAGGGTTATGAGGGGTATCTACGATGTTGAAGACCCTCATGTAGCTGTGGAGGAGCTTAGAGGTTTTAAACCTCGTAGAGCCGTAGTCCTAGCTCAGGTTCACCAGAGGATTGCCTCAAGCCCAGAGCCTTTCAAGGATATAGTTTGGAGGTTCTATAGTAGGATCGCAGCGGCCGTGGAGAACGGTATTTCAGTGGGTAAAGGTCACTCCATCGTATCAGCTGATACGAGAAGCCAGTTCTTCCTAGTGGACTTCATGAGCTACGATGATGGTGGAGGCCTGGTTGCAGCTAATAATGATACAATCCAGATCATAGACCCGGCTGAGGACCCAGGTAGTGTTCTTCAAACAGCTGTAGCTCTAAGCAACTCCCTTAACGATCTATTCACCGTAGGTGCTTGGCGTAATATAAGGGTATACCCGGTTTACGACGCCCCAGACGGTAAGCTTAGATCGAAGATCTTGAGTAACATGATATCCTATGCTGAAGGGATAGGAGCTACTATACACAATCCACCCCAGCCTAATAGAGGGTCGCTGCTCATGGGGGCTACAGTGTTAGCTGAGATGACCAGGAAGCCTCCATTCTTCTACGATAGGGTTGAGCCGGGGATGAGGGTTATGGTTACAAGGCCTATAGGGGAGCTCGCCGTAGTAAATGTCTACATGCTCGTTATGCTTGATAAGGAGATTGCAGAGGAGTTCGAAAAACAGACAGGTATATCCGTTGATGATCTCCTAGAAATCAAATCCAAATTCCTTGAGACCATGGCTAAGTCCAATATCGAGGTCGCCAAGGTTATAGAGAGCAGGCTCCCGGAGCTAGGAGAAGACTTCAACCCCAGAGAGCATATAGCTGTAACAACTGATGTGACGGGACCTGGAGTTTATGTCGTCAAGGAGCTAGCAGAACTCTCTAACACGGCTATCAGGCTCACTGACATGCCATTACTGGAGCCTAGGATTAGCGAGTTTGCAACAAGGAATTTCATAATACCTAATGCAACAGCTGGGACCAATGGGGCTATCGTTATTGTAGCTAGGCCCGAGGTATTAGAGGGTTTAGAAGAGGATCTTAGGAAGGTAGGTTTACAGCCCACGATAATAGGTTATATTGAGAGTATGGGATCCCCCGTTGTTAGAGCTCCTCTAAAGCTTAAGAGGTATGTGGCCTCGAAATCCTACCTTAAGGAGTTCGAGCTGGCATGATGGTAAGAGCTACCATAAGGGTTTACGGTGAGGTTCAAGGGGTTGGTTTTAGAGCTTGGGTTGCTAGGAGGGCTTTAAAACTAGGTTTAAAAGGTTACGTTGAAAACAGGCCTGACGGTAGTCTTTTAATAGTAGTGGAGGGGGATGGAGGTGGGGTGAGGCAGTTGGTAGAAGAGTGTAGGAGAGGACCTCTACTAGCTAAGGTGGATAACGTTGATGTAACATGGGGTGGGTACGTTGGGGAATTCCAGGAGTTCGAGGTAAGATATAGCGAGTTGGAGTTGCCGAGATAGTGTTAGGAGCTCCTACCCATAACTATAACATAGTATCCTTGACCTTCCTCAACGTTAACAAGCTCGAAGTCTAGATCCCTCCCATAGTCTGGGATGAACTTCAAACAAGCCTCATCATCGGTTATAACCCTAACTCTAACCCTACCCGTCGTCTTCATAAAAACCTTAACCATCTCCACGAAAGGCTGAGGGCACTTCTGACCTCTAGTATCAAGTGTAACCTCTATAACCTCTCCACTCACGTAGATGCACCATATCCCACTAGAGCTTAAAGCTCCTATAAACCTAGGTATATTCACTGCTAATTATATATAAATGCTCTAAACCCGCTCCACATCTAGGTGGTACCAGATGCCTATAGCGAGCCTAGACTTGATCTCCACCGCTAAATCCCTGGTCTACGATGTTGTAGAGCTATCAAGGCTAGATGGTAGGGTTAAAAGGTATCTTGGAAAACTCGAGTGGCGTAGAGCTGTTGTAATAGCTATGGGTAAAGGTTCTATGCAGATGGTTGAAGGTGTCCTAGGCACCCTCGATGTTGATGGTGGTGTGATTGTAACCCCTAGAGGTACTGGGAGGCCTATTGAGGGGTTGGAGGTTGTTGAATCCTCCCACCCACTTCCCGATGAGAGCAGTCTTAGAGCTGGTGAGATGGTATTAGAATGGGCTAGGGCAGCTAGGGGAGGGAGGCTTCTAGTCCTCATTTCTGGTGGTGCTTCAGCTTTAGTAGAGAAACCCCTAGACCCCCTAACCATAGATGATGTGAGGGATGCAACGAGAGCTCTGCTAGCGTGTGGTGCTTCAATACATGAGATTAATAGTGTGAGAAAGCACTTATCCCTCATTAAGGGGGGGAGGCTTGCGGTAGCAGCATACCCAGCTGAGGTTAGGGGTTTATACGCTAGCGATGTACCCGGTGACAGGCTTGATGTTATAGGTTCGGGGCCCACTGTAGCAGATCCATCAACATACTGTGAAGCCTTAGAGGTTACGAGGAGGTATAGGATATTCGAGGTGCTACCGGAGAGGGTTGTGAGAGTGTTAGAGGAGGGTTGTAGTGGTTTAAGGGAGGAGACCCCTAAGCCTGGATCCCAGCTGCTGTCAAGGACTGTTAACGAGCTGGTGGCAGCTAACATAGACGTCTTAAAAGGTCTTGAGAACAAGCTTAGATCAGCAGGGTTCAACACACTGATATTAACTAGTAGGCTTGAAGGAGAGTCCAGAGAGGTGGGGAGAGCCCTAGCATCTATAACCATGGATGTAATAGAGAAGGGGGTCCCAGTTCAACCACCTGCATCCCTACTAGCTGGTGGTGAGACAACAGTTAAAGTAAGAGGACGTGGAAGAGGGGGTAGGAATATGGAGCTAGCGTTCTCCTGGGCTCTATCCATGAGATACTGGGGTTACAGGAGTGAAGCCGCCATCCTATCAATGGATACAGATGGAATAGATGGTTTCACAGACGCTGCGGGCGCCATTATGACACCGGAGCTCGTAGAAGAGCTTGTAACAAGAGGAGTCGACCCCTATAAAGTCCTAGAAGATAATGATACATACGCAGCACTCAACACCGTTGGAGGCCTTGTGAGAACAGGGCCCACAGGCTCCAACCTCAACAGCATCCAGGTAATCCTAGTCAGCAGGAGAAACCCTTCTAAGGCCACCTCCTAAGATGTTTATAACTGAAAGCCTCGCCTTTCAAGGTAGAAATGAAGAAATTTAGAGGGTTGAGGTGGAGAGGAGCCGGTGTGGGGAGGGAGATTCCGATGGTTCTATTGGAGCCGAGGCCCCCGGCCCTGAAAAGGTGATGCCCCAAGCATGGGGAATCCGATTAAAAGATGAGGAGTGCGCATCCGAGCGGAAAACCGACAAACCGCCTGGGGGAGGCGTAAAGCCTACCGGGGATACGTGGGGGTCATTGTAAACTCTCTAGTTCACCTTATATCCAAGCTCCATCCTTAAACAGCGGTAGCACGCCTATTACAGTAAAACGTTTATACCACTATCTTAGCTTGTAAACTCCGTAGATTGAGGGTGGCTGGGTGTTGCCTTGAAGTTTCTCGGAGGTTGGCATCTCCATTTCTAGGTTTATGGTTTAGCACCTCTAACCTATTAAAGGTATAAATACTTTGGTTGAATAACTCTAATGGGTCCCAGGAGCTAAGTGACTTGGGGTGTTATTTGTGAGGTTTTGCCCGAAGTGTGGTAGTATCATGGTGTTAGTGAAGAGGGAGGAGGCGAGGTTACTTAAGTGTAGTAGATGTGGTTACGAGATAGGCATGACAAAGGAGGAGGAGCAGATGTACACTTCAACTGTGAAGAGAGAGCAGAAGGTGCTAACAACAAAGATTATAGCTAAGAAGAGAGGGCTAGATACTAGGAGACAAGAAGAGCTAGAGCAGGCTAAAGACTCTTACTACGAGGTTGTATTAGATCAGATGGGTGAGTACGGAGAGTAGGGAGCTTTAAAACCCATGCCCGCCTTGAGAACTACTACCCCCATCACTACTTATCAACTGAACTCACAACTCGAAGCCTCGCTTTTCCAAGGAGAGAAGGTGTAAAAGGTTAAAATTTACAAGTATTCTGTTTTATACCTGTTACCGGTGTTGGGTGCCGGCGAGCTTAGCAGGCGAGGAGACACGTCTCCTGCGGCTGACGGCCGGGCCTGAGCCTTTAGGCGGTGAAGTCGCGCTCGTGAGGGGCTCTGGAGAGTGACGGGAAGCCCTAGTGGGTGTAGGGAACCTCGCCTTTTCAAGGGGGGAGCCGTCGGCTAGGGCATCTCTAGGTCTTTGGAGGGTATGGTAGCTTAACCTAGTAGATAGGGCTTCCACCCTTTAACTGGAGGTTTAAAGAAAGCTGTTCTGGGGGGTGTTTGGGTTTTTGAGTGTTAAGCTTGAGTTTAGAGAGATAGGGTTATGTGCTAAGTGCTCAGCCCCCATTGAGTACTATTACACTCTCTCAGGCCCAGAGGGGGAGGATGGTGTTAGGATCTATGTTATAAGTGAGTGCCCTATATGTGGTTTTAAAGAATCTAAGAACCTAGTATTCCCCATAGACCCTGTTTATAGTATAAGACATTTACTCCAGCCTACAGTTAAGATATTCGTTGAGAAGGTTAAGCTAGCAAAAGAGCTTAAGAGATTAGAGGAGGCTAAGATTGTAAGGGGTGTACCTTGACTAGGTGGGTTTTAAAATGCGTGGAATGTAATGTCGAGTGGAGGCTTGAAGCTAGCTTCGACCTATCGGAGTTTCCCAAACTCTACCACTATTGTAGAAATTGTAGAAAAAACACCTTCCACCAGATCTTAGGGAAAGAGGAGTAGCTGTGAACGTGCAGCCCTCCCGGACACCTAGCATGCGGTATCCCCAGATGATGCGAACCCCTCAATACTTGAGAGGGCGAGGCTTCCTGTTGTAAGATATGAGAGGATACGGTCTCTGGAGCTATTTGAATGGTTGAAGGTTTATATGTGGAGTGCTATGGGTTAGATTTAATTCACCCCCTAGGGATTAGAGTATGTTATAGGAATTTAGCTTTAGACTTGTAGATTTTAGATTTGGAGGTGGCTTGTGTGAGTGAGAAGAGGATAAGGGATATAACCGATCTCCCGGGTGTAGGCCCCTCCACAGCTCAAAAACTTATTGATGCTGGTTATACTACCATAGAGGCTATTGCGGTAGCAACGCCACGGGAGTTATCGGAGATAACGGGTATACCAACACTTCAAGCTCAGAAGATCATAGAGGCTGCTAGGGAGGCCTTGGATATAAGGGTGAAGACCGCTCTCGATCTTAAAAGGGAGAGGATGAGGGCTAGGAGGGTGACGACTGGTAGTAAGAGCTTAGATGAACTTCTAGGTGGTGGGGTTGAAACGAGGACTATAACTGAGTTCTTCGGAGAGTATGGTACGGGCAAAACCCAGCTATGCCACCAGCTATCTGTTAACGTGCAGCTTCCAGAGGATAAGGGGGGTTTAGAGGCTAAGGCTGCCTACATAGATACTGAGGGTACGTTTAGGTGGGAGAGGATAGAGCAGATGGCGAGGGGTGTGGGGTTAGATCCTGATAAGGTTATGGAGAACATATACTGGGTTAGAGCTGTTAACAGCCATCACCAGATGGCTGTTGTAGAGAAGCTTTTCGATATGGTTGGTAAGGAGAACATTAAACTTGTTGTTGTAGACTCCCTCACAGGGCATTTTAGAGCAGAGTTCCCGGGGAGGGAGAGCCTAGCTTTAAGACAGCAACTTCTCAATAAGCACTTACACCAGCTTATGAGATTAGCGGAGATATACGATGCAGCGGTCATCGTAACAAACCAGGTAATGGCTGTACCCGAAATGTTCTTCGGCAGCCCTGACAGGCCTGTGGGAGGCCACGTCGTAGGGCATGCTCCAGGTGTTAGAGTTCAGCTTAGGAAAAGTAAGGGTAATAGGAGGATTGCCAGGGTTGTCGATGCACCACACCTACCAGAGGGGGAGACGCAGTTCGCTATAACAGAGTTTGGGATTAGAGATATGGAGTGAAAGCTAGGTGGGTATTATAGGTGTTAAGCTGGGTACCGTTAGTCTACATGCTAGCAGTAATGGCATACGCTGGCTTCCTAGACGTTAGGTCGAGGGAGATCCCCCCTAGGTACTGGTTCGTAGTCTTAGTTTTAGGGCTACCGATAACCATTATCGCTAACAGTGGGGATCTGAGAATACTCCTCCTCTACCAACTCCTATCACTCATAGTGGTTATACCATCTTATGTAATGTATAGAGCTTGCATGCTCGGTGGAGCCGATGTCCTAGCGTTCCTCACAATAGCTATTCTAACACCCCTGGCACCGGGTAGTATAATACCCCTACTATACCTAGCAGTACTCTACGCTACAATACCGGCTATAGCATACCATTTATACTCAGCCTCCCTAGCCTGTAAAGGTCTTAGTCCAAGGTGCATGTTTAAGTTTAAGTTTATGATTAAGGTTAGATCTATACTAGAGGATCCTAGATTCAAATGGTGGCTTGTAGAGGTTAAAGGAGGGTGTAATATTGAAGAGGATCCCAGGATGTTAGCGTTAAAAGCTGGCCAAGGCGATCCAGAGGCATATGTAGTGGCATCACCAGGCCATCCCTACGTAGCACATCTAACCATAGGGTATCTTCTAGCCATGGTTATAGGTGATAAACCACTCATAGGCCTCGTATTAGCCTTAGCACAGTTCTTGTAACACTCATACGACCTAGAGATGCTGGGATTTTAGGTAAGAACTTAGGTATTTAAACCACGAGATTCTAAAGGCTAGAACGGTGGTCTCATGGAGTGGGTTAGATTCGCTAAGGAAGCGATAATACCTGAGGGTAGTGCTAGGATTAAATTCTTCGGAGGCTCGCCTATCATAGTTCTTAGGAGTGATGGAAAACTCTACGCCTACATAGCCCTTTGCAACCACAAATACTATGTTCTATGTGAGAGGAGCGTTAAGGATGATAAGATAGTATGCCCGGGCCATGGAGAGATCTTCATAGCATCAACTGGAGAGCCTACTCAGGGTAAGGCTAGAAGTGGTTTAGTAAGATTAGATCTTGAGGTTAGAGATGGCTATGTCTACGTGAAGCTTCCATCAAGGGATATAGTGGAATCCATTGCTTCCGAGTCCCTCGTTGAAGGTCAGGCCTAGAGTTTTGTAGATTGCTAAGGTTAATAGGCTCCACTCTTAAAACTCCCTTTAAAGGGGATAGGGGTTTTTGAGCTTAGAGGTTGTACTCTTAGGTTTATCTACTGTTGAGGTTCTACCCTTATTCCACTTATACCCTGGTGGGTCTGCCTTAAGGCTTCTCTCCAAGCCCTTGAGGGTTCTAGAGTGTGAGTATGACCTTGAAGTATGTGGTTGGGCTAGAGGGCCTGAGGCCTTTACAAGTGTTGAGATACCATTGGATGCAGTTAAGCATCTTACACATAGATGGGGTTGCAATATAGTGTTCCTCGACGGCCTCGAACCATTAGGGTTCTTTAATGCAGGGTACCTGAAGGGGTATTTAGGTGAAGATGTTATTCTAGCTTCTAGAGCTCATGGCTTCACAGGCCCCAGCAATCATGTAGACTACTACCTGGTTGAGGATCTATCTATAATAGCGGGGGACGAGGCTCTTAGAAGGAATGTTGTAAAGCTTGTAGAGGATCTCCAGTCAAGAGGTAAACCCTTTGAGCTCCACGTGTACACCGTAAACCCCTACATTGAAGAGGTGGGGGAGCTAGCGGACTTAGCTGGGGGTGCAGGGGTTCCATTACATGTTACAATATACCATCCTAGGGGCGGGGGGCCTGTTAGGAGTCTCTACGAGCATCTTAGGAAGAGGGCTAAAATTGTATACGTGCATACAAGTATATACGATGAAATTGATACTAAGTGTCCTAACTGTGGTACAATACTACTCTATAGAGCTGGAGGGGCTCTTAGAGGGGTTAACTTAAGCGACTCCTCATGCCCTAACTGCGGTACCCCGATACCAATAGTGGGTAGGATAAGAGGGAGGTCTAGAGAGTCTCTCTTAAGGATAACAAGGGGGAGGGTGGTATGGTTTAACCCGCTCTTCTACAAAAGCATGTTAACCGGTAAAACCCAGCCCCCCACCTAGGATCGTGGATGGCGTTCGAGCGGCCCTAAGGTTACCCTCATCAGATCCCTTGATAACAGTGTGTTTGAGAAAACCTTCCTAGATTCTTCTAAAAGCCTTCGAGCCTCGAAACCTCTATATCGAGAGCTTATATGTGTTAGAACTAAGAGCTTCGCACCAGCCTCTAAGGCCTTCTCCGCAGCCTCCTTCGACGTGCTATGCCCTTTACCCCTAGCCTCTACTTCCAGCTCAGAGTGGAATGTTGAATCGTGGATTAAAACCCTAGATCCCCCAATGCTCTCCACATAGTCGTCACATGGAGATGTATCACCTGTATATGAGATTTTAACAGTAACCCCACCTCTCCCAATAACATCCTCAAGTTTAACTCTTATACTCTCTAAGCTAGCCTCACCCCTCTCTAGTAGATCCCTCAGCCAAGGCCCTGGCTTAACACCAAGGGCTTCAAACTTCTCAGGGCTAATCCTAGGTCTAAGCTTCCACTCAAGAGAGTAGCCGTAGGCTTCAACAGTATGACATACAGGGAACCAGTATAGAGTTAACGTATCCCCGGAAGCTCTGTTAACCTCAAGCGAGCCCCTACCCTTAGCTACAATAACATCCACCTTGAAACCCAACCTATCCTCCTTAGCTTCGAGAGCTTCACTAACAAACCACGCAATACTAGCCGGGGCTACTATAGTTAACCCCCTAGACCTACCACCAACATACATTGACTGGAGTAACCCTGGGAGGCCGTTAACATGATCACCGTGCTCGTGGGTTACAGCAATAACATCTATGGATGAAGGTGAAACGCCTAGCTGAGCTAACCTAAGCTGAACACCCTCACCTGAATCGAGGAGGATAGCATCACCTATCCTATCCCTAACAAGGATACCTGGTAGAAACCTCTCAAGAGTAGGCACAGTAGCACCAGTACCAAGGAATACCACCTCAGCTAAATACCCTAAACTCAAAATCCACACCCATTCTAGAAGCGGAAACACTATATCTAAAAGCATTAGAAGAGCTCCGATGATCCGAAAGAAGAAGTGGGGCCTCCTACAACTGAAAGCCTCGTCTTTCAAGGCAGGGATTAAGAAATTTAAAGGGTTGAGGTGGAGAGGAGGGGTCAGGTTCTCGCTATCACAATCTCTCTTACTAGCGATCCGTGGACGAACATATGATATCTCCCTAGTACCTCTAATCCCGTTCTACGTGCTAGGATCCAGGGTTTTTTCTCGTAGGGCCCAGCGTAGACTAGGTAATGTCCTCTCTTTAGAACTCTCCTAGCTTCTTCTAGGAATGATAGTGTTAGCTCCTCATAGCTAGCTCCCTTTGTTGTCGTCGATCTACCGTATGGTGGGTCTGTTGCTATTGCATCTACTGTTTCGCTTGCTAATGGTGTTTTAGTGGAGTTTGATTGTATTGCTAGGGTAGCGTGGCATGTGTAGTGTTTTAAATTCTCCAGTGCTCCTACCACCGCTTCCCTATCTATGTCACCGCATATCACCTTTGATGCTCCTAGGAGGCATGCTTCTAAAGCGAATCCTCCAACACCGCAGAAGGGGTCTAGGAATACATCGCCTTTTCTTAGTCTTGAAAGGTTTACGAAGAGCCTTGAAAGTTTAGGTGGTAGGGTTCCAGGCTTGAATGCAGGCCTCTTCCTAGGCATTCTGCTAGCGAAACTCCCAGGCTCTCTCGTGGCTAGCCTGACTCCAGCTATGGCTACACCTTCAGTTGTGATAACCCTTAGCACAGTGCTACCATCAAGTCTACATCTAACACCTAGGCTTGTAAGCATTCTAACAAGCTCCGGCTCTGAGAAGGATCCATAGCCTTTATACCTTGACGCTTCAACTCTAACACTACCACCCCCTATGGTTCGAGCTATCTCCCTAACCCACCAGAGCTCTAGATCCTCAGAGCCTATAGTTATGAGTTCTCCAACCTCTCTAATATAGCCAGCCCTGGATACGATAACCTCTGGGTCCTCAATTAAAGCCTTAAATAAGACTACGCCCTCAAAGACCTGGTCTATGCTATAACCTCTAGACTCCACATCTAGAATTGATTTTAACTCCTCAACAGCTAAACCCTCATAGTCTCCTGAGAGCACAGCGTAGAAGGTCTTCAGCTCAACCACCTAGCTATCTCACCCGCAACCACGGGCGTGATATCGATGACGCTAACAACATCGAGTCTAGGCTGGGGTAGTGTATTAGATGTGATGATCCTAGAGACACCCGCCCCAGTAATCTTCTCAAGAGCTCCGGGTAGGTTAAGGTTATGCACTACAAGAACTTGAACGCTCCTAGCACCCCTCTCTAAGAGGATCCTAGAAGCCTCAGCTAGCGTACCACCAGTACTCATGATATCATCTACTATCACAACATCAAGCCCCCTAGGGTCCAGGGAGCCTATATTCATTGAAATGCTACTTGTAACTCTATCCCTCACCTTAGCTATATAACAACTCCTAGCCCCCAGAGCTTCAGCTACACTCCTAGCTCTACTAACACCACCCATATCAGGGGATACTATGAGAGCATCTCCTCCAAGCCCTGCAAGCTTAGCCATGTAAGGTAGTGGGTTAACGTTAACAACTCTACCCGGGAAATGGGATAGAGCCCTCTCACTATGAGCTTCAACAACAACAAGCCTTCCAACACCAAGGCTATGTAAAGCCCTTAGAACAGCCCTAACGCTAACAGGCTCCCCAGCCAGGAAGACCCTGTCCTGCCTAGAATAGGGAAGATATGGTGTGAAAAGCGTAATACTACTAGCACCAGCCTCGACCAGGGCGTCGACAATAAGCATGAGCTCCACCAAAGCATCATTCTGAGGAGGCTCCATGGACTGGACCACGAGAACATCCTCTTCTCTAACACTAGGGGTAACCCTAACGTAAACCTCACCATCGGGAAACCTCTTACCCTCAACAACTGCAAACCTAAGATTAAGCCTTGAAGCTAGCAGTTCCCCCAAAAGCCTACTATGAGCTCTCAAACCGGAGATTATGATAGCCAAGCTGTAGATCCCAAAGTTCTATGATGCAATAAGCGGGTTTTAAAATATAATATGACTGCGAGAGCTCTCCGGGTAGAAGGTAACTGTTCTAACCCCCCTCCCTCCATATAAGCTTTTCAACATCCTCTATGTACCTTTTAACTTTAACAACCTCCCTCTTAAGCATCTCCTCATCCACTATACCATCGTAGAATGTCATCTCGTGGAGGTATCTCTCTCTAGCCCCATACCTATCTCTTAACCCTAGGGCTTCAATGCTGGGATCCGTGTCCTCTAGCCTTTCAAGAGCTTTCCTCCTCTCCCAGTGGCTAGCTGGTATTATGTTAAGTTTTGATAGGACTAGGGCGTTTGTAGCGTTAATAATGGCGTTCCACAGCTTCTCAGCTCCATCCCTAACTTTAATCTCATCGCCTTCCCTCAACCCCTCCTCTAGCTCCTTAGAGCCTCTCTCGTAGAACTCCCAGGCCATGGCTATTAGGAGTTTAACTTTACCCTCTGAGCTCACATCCCAGCACCTTACGTTCACCCTAGTCCGGTCTAATCCTCCCTAGTAGCGATCTTACTATGACCATCCTCTGTATCTCGTTCGTCCCATCGCCTATCTCAACCATCTTAATATCCCTGTATAGTCTTTCGACTAAGCTCTCCCTGCTATAGCCTACGCCTCCCATGACCTGCATTGCCATCCTTACGAGGTCTACGCCTCTACTTGCAACATATAGTTTGGTCATGCTAGAGTATCTCGCATAGTCCGGGTGCCCTTCATCAGCCCTCCTTGCAGCCTCGTAGAGTATTAGCCTAGCTGTTTCAAGTAGAACAGCCATCTCCGATACTAGGTATTGGACTAGCTGGTGCTCTATTATCGGTACACCCATGCTCGTCCTCTGAGTTGCATAGTTAAACGCCTCCTCGAACGCAGCCTGCATTATTCCCAGTGCTGTAGCAGAAGTCGTTATCCTACCCTCGTTCAAAGTCATCATAACCTTCTTGAACCCAGCGTTAACCTCTCCAATCAAGTTCTCCCTTGGAACTCTGCAATCCTCGAATACAACCTCCGAGGTCCCACTACCCCTATAGCCCATCATCTCAAGCTTCGACACCTTAACACAAGGCTTCCTATCGATTACAAGCAACGATATACCCTTATGCCTATCCTCAGGCCTCCCAGTCCTAACCGCTGTTACGAAGAAATCAGCGTAGGGGGCGTTTGTTATATAAGTTTTAACCCCACTAACAATAAACTCGTCGCCATCGAGCTCAGCCCTAGTCATTATAGCTGCTGCATCACTACCACAACAAGGCTCCGTTAGAGCGAAAGCCCCTATGGAGCCTTTAGCTAGCATACCCAAATACCTCTCCTTCAACTCACGACTACCATACCTAGCTATAGGGTAGGGCACCATAGAACCACTAACAGTAGCCATAACACCGACTGCGCTAGAGACACGGGAGAGCTCCTCTATAGCAATAACACTCTCAAGGACGGAGAGGCCTGGACCACCATACTCAAGGGGAACCCTCAAAGAGAAGTAGCCCATACTAGCAACATCCCTAAGAACATCCTCTGGAACACCATTACTCTCATCAATAACCCTAGCAACACCCCTAAGCCTCCTCTCAGAAAACTCCCTGACACTACCCCTAATAGCCTCAAGATCAACCCCACCCAACACCCTCACCCATACTAGCATAGACCAAGAGAATTAATAAACACAGCATACATATCAATACTAGGACATCAAGGTTAGAGGGTTCTGAGAGCATTACATAAACGTCTAACTCCGGTGGACAAGGCTCTTACAATATCCCCCTAGGAAACCTCCAACTCTAACCTCACAATTAGAACTGTTAAACCTCTTGAAAGCGGGAGCTCTAATCTCCACTATCGCGTGCGTCCACGTATTCACCATGTTTGACGTCAATGTAAACTGGGGAGTTAACGTGTAGAATACCATTGCACTAGGTAACCTCCTCCATCATCACATACGATGCGCTAATGTAGTGCATGGTGATCATCATAGGTTACTATGGGAGTTCCTTAAACCAATTAAAGGCTCCTAATCTCATATGCGGGTAGCTATCATAATGCTCGTAGGAGTTACCTTAGATAGCACACGTGGTCATCGTAGTAGCTTCACATTGAATAAGCGCCATGTAGTAGTGATGGGCATAGCCGGTGACTCCTTGAGAGCTCTAGGTTGACGCCATGTTATCCATGCTGAGTGTATTTCAAGAATCACGTGGTAGACCTCTTTAACGCTTAGAAGGGCTAGGTTTATTAGAGGTCGCCTCTAACCTGTCATGGGGGGTTTGAGTTGAAGCTTAGACCTGACGTTCTCGTTAACCTGGTGTTTGGTAGGGTTGGTGTTAGAGATCCTAGTGTTGTTGTAGGCCCAGCTATTGGCGAGGACTCAGCTATAATAGATCTTGGTGGTTTCTACCTTGTCGTCCACTCCGATCCCATCACTGGGGCGGTTGCTAGTGTTGGCTGGCTTTCCGTCCACGTTGTTGGTAATGATGTTGCTGTTAGAGGTGCTAGGCCTAGGTGGTTCCTCCCAGTTATCCTACTACCTGAGGGTTCATCTTTGGATCTCGTAGACTCCATAACATCTCAGATTGATACTGCCTTGAGGGAGCTGGAGGCTATGGTTATTGGTGGTCACTCTGAGTACACCCCAGGTCTCGATAGGCCCATAATCTCTATGACTGCTCTAGGTCTTGTGGAGAAGGATAAGCTTGTCTTAACCAGCGGAGCTAGGGTTGGAGACTACGTTGTTATGACTAAGAGTGCCGCCGTAGAAGGTACATCAATCCTAGCTATCGACTTCGAAGAGGAGCTCTCAAGCAGAGGTGTGCCTAGATGGGTTTTAGAGAAGGCCAAGAGGTACTCTAAGATGATAAGTGTGGTGAGGGAGGCCTTGGAGCTAGCGGAGGAACGTTACGCAACATCAATGCATGATCCAACAGAGGGGGGCCTCATAGGGGGTTTGACCGAGTTAGCTTACGCCTCGAGGAAGACAATAGAGGTGTGGGAGAACCGTATACCAATAGCAGAGGAGACTAGGATTATATGTGGAGCTCTAAAAGTAGACCCGTTGAAGCTGATAAGCTCAGGGGTCCTCATAGCAACAATACCAGAGGGTAGGGTAGAGGAGGCCCTGGGGAGACTCAAAGGAGTGGGGGTGGAGGTAGCTGTAATTGGGAGGGTTAAAGAGTATAATGGATCGCTACTGGAGCTCCACAGATTGGATGGGAGTGTGGAGAGGTTCGAGGAGGTGCACGTAGAGGACGAGCTTATGAGGATAGTTAGTGAGAGATACAGGTTAATGTAGACAGGTAGTGTAAACCTGTAGTAATTGGGGAGCCGTTAATGTACGGTTATGGGGTTTAAAGCTTGCCAGCACCATACCTCATAGCTTCACCTATATACCTTTGTGCTATAACGAAGAGTATGACTACTGGGATTGAGAAGAGGATTGTTCTAGCAGCGAAATCCCCCCAGAATATTGTTTGACCTGCGGCCGTCTGATATATGTAGGCTGCCACTGTTGGTACCTTAATGAAGCTAGCTATAATAAACTCGCCCCACGCCCCCATGAAGGAGAATAGAGCTATGACTGTCATGGCGGGCCTTGATGCAGGTAGTATAACTTTAAACACTATCGTACCCCACGATGCACCATCTATGAAAGCCGCCTCGTCAAGTTCTCTCGGGAGGGAGTCGAAGTAGTTCTTTATAAGCCATGTCTGGAATGGGACGGCCCACGCAGTGTATATGAGGGCTAGGACTACAGGGTTACCTATGACCGGTAGCCCTATGGAGTTGAGTTTAACAAGTAGAACGTATAAAGCTATTAATGCTGCAATCCCGAAGCCTCCGCCTACCTGGCTTAGTATGAGGTAGAGTATTAGTATGGTATCCTTACCTCTAAACTTAAACCTTGAGAAGGCGTAGGCAGCAGGGGTTATGAGGAGTACTGAGAAGACTATGTGGAGGAACGCAACTACAAGGCTCATAGTAACCCCTCTAACGAAATCAGGATCGTTAATAGTCCCAAGATATCTATCAACGGTTAAGCCCATCCTAATAGCATCAATGGATATAATGAGGGTTTGACCTACGAGTAGGGATACGATGACAACGTATATGATAGGGTATAGTAGTGCGAAGACCAGGATTAAAGCTAGTACTGTTAAGAAGATCCTTATAATAACCTGCATTGAGTCTAGGAGCCCTCTAAACACTAGCCCACCCCCTCCTGTAGAGTAGATAGTACCATGCCACCGCATAGACTAAAAGTATGGAGACTACAACAAGGAATGTAGCGGCTGATAACCCGTAATCCTGGTCTAGCCATGCTCTATTGTATCCGTATAACACCATCATCTCATTAGAGTAACCAGTGGTTGGAGTGTAACCGGGTAGAGATATTGATTTAGCAGGGCCCCCGTTATTGATTAAAAGGGGTATCATGAAGGCTTGGAGCGAGGCTCCAGTGGTTAGGATAGCTGCGAAGGCTAGAGGTCTAAGTATTAGTGGTAGGACTACACTCCTAAGGGTTTGAAATGTTCTAGCACCATCAACTAAAGCTGCCTCCAAATACTCTCTAGGTATACTAGCCAAGGCTGCCATGGTGACTGTCATGACGAAGGGGTATGCCAGCCACACCTCTACAATGTTGTATAGAGCGAATGCATGCCACTCGTTAACATATATGTCAACCCTGTAGCCTAGAAGCCCCTCTATAGTAGATGACAGGAAACCCCTCTCAGGCGTGAAAAGGATTCTCCACGTGGTTACACTAAGTAGTATAGGGATAGCCCATGGTAGTAGGAGGAGGCCTCTCGTAAACCTCCTACCAAGTATAAGGGGTGAGGTGTATATGATAGCTAAGGTAACCCCCACTATCATCTTTAATGGAACGCTTGTTACAACAAAGAGTAGGGTCTTAAATAGTGAGTATGGAAATCTAGGGTTATCAAATAATCTCCTGAAATTCTCCAATCCCACGAAGTGTAACGTTAACTCGTCAATCTGCCTATCGATCTCCCCCATAGCTCTACCTATAAACCCTTTGTAGTTAGAGCCTACAAGTTCTAGGGATTGGGAAGCTTCACCTAACAGTATCTTAGCCTCGTTTACTGCTGGTAGCACTGTCTCCTTCAACCTAGCTAGATCCTCCTCTGTGACATGTATCTTGTAAAGTAGTAATTGGTCCACGGGCTGCCAAACCCTGTAATCTAGTGTTCTTAGAGCTCTATCCAAGGGGTTAACTATGCTTGGATCCAAGTAGAGTTTCGTAGACTCTGATACCACGATACTTTTAACCTCAAGCAACCTTCCATCCACATCCCCTCTCATCCTATTGATAGCGGCTACCGATATATTCTCCGGTGTAGCACTAGCTATTGTCGTTGAGAGCTCATCGAGGATGGTTATAGTCTCGTCTACCAGAGTCTTAGCTTTAACGGCTTCGCCTACAATGTAGTCTTTCCTAGACTCAAGGTACTCTGTTATACGGGATTTAGCTTCTCTAAGCTCGTAGAGTCTAGGGCCTGGGGCTATGTTCTTTGCGGAGGCATCTGTAAACGCTATGTATATGGAGTATGCTATGGGGAATATTGAGAATGAAATGTAGACCACCAGGCTACCTAGGATTAAGAGGGCTGCGATCTTTAAAGGGTAGAGGAGCCTCTCTCTAGCTGAGGTCATTAGATGCCCTCCACCTAGCCTTTAAACGCCTCGAGTATCTTCTTCTGAGCCTCGTCTAGTAGCTTGCTAACACTAGCTACAGCCTCCTCCCGCCCCCTCTCATTATAGATTGTTATCATACTCGATAAAGCTTCAGCTACGGGACCCCAGACTCTAGCCATTTTAACTGATTTAGGCATGGGGGTGCTGTCAGCTAATGCCATGGAGAACCCTGCTATAATAGGGTACTTATCCCTATTAGCTCTTAGGAAGTCTAGTGATGAAACCTTCACGGGGATGAAGCCTGCTTCCTCCATCAACATTCTAGTGACGTCATCATTTAAGGTGAACCATAAAGCGAAGAGTATGCTAGCATAGAGCCTATTCCTATCAGCCTCGGCAGCCTTGGTAATCCAGAGTAGTTTGATTCCAGAGAAGGGTTTCGGCTTCATACCATCAATCTCCGGTATGGGGCCAACAGCTATCCTTGCCACCTTCTCCTTTATCCTAGGTATATTCCAGGGGCCCGTTACTATACAGGGAGCCCTACCCTCCTCGAATATAGATAACTGAGCCTCGTGACCTAGATCTCCTGTGAACATGTATGGGAAGACCTTTGATAGAAGGAATTTGAAGCCCTCCACAGCCCCAGCACTATTAACCCCCACAGCGTCCCTATCCTCATCGTAGTAGAACCCCCCGAAAGCTGTTATCAATGGGTAGACGTGATACGGATCTATCTGCCATGCAAGACCATAGGTTTTCCTCTCAGGGTTATACCACCTCTTCATAATCTCCTCCAGTTGCGAAAACTTCCCCGGTAGGGCACCCCCGGTCATATCCAGGTTGCATACTAAAGCTATACCCTCAATAGCCCAAGGTAGGCCGTAGAGCTCCAGCTTGTAGACTCCAGAGCTAAAGGCTAGGGCCGCGTACTCTTTCCTTAGATCTTCTATAGTCTCTCTTGGCAGGTACTTTGACAAGCTCACTATGAAACCTCCATCGGCCATCTCGCCTGTCCAATCATGAGCCCATGTGAATACATGTGCTGTATTCTCGACATCCCCAGCTATTATCCCCGCCTTAATAGCCTCCTTCATGTTAGCAACAGTACCAGTATACTGGACCTTCACGCCCGGGTACTCTGACTCAAACTGTTTAACAGCCTTATCGATTATCTTAACCTCGAAGGGCATCATAGCGGTCCAGAAGTTTATGGTAACCCTCACATCCCCCCTCTTAACCTTAGATACAAATTCGTAGAAGTCAGGTGGAACTCTAATCTTAGAAGTACCTATAACGAGCTCTCTAACAGTTTCGGGTCGCGTTACAGGAGGTGTTTGGGTAGGGGGAGTTGTTATGGGTGGAGTTTGTGTTGGGGTTGGTGTGGGCGACGTGGGAGTTGTTGGAGCTCCCTCCCTTGTAACCAATAGGATACCTGCAATGATGATAAGGACTAGGAGGGCTGCTACAGCAATAATAATTCTAGGTGAACTGGTAGCCAAGCCTACCACCTCTAGTTCTATGTTTTAGCTGAGAGTTAATATAAATGTCCCTAGAGATTCCTAAGGTAACCCTTACGGGCTTTACCCCATCATCATGCTGGTTATAGCAGGAGTTTGCCTGTTTTAGCATCGTATAATAGTATTTTGCTAACATCTATCCTAATGTACACGTCTTCGCCGACATCCACCTTCAAATCCCGAGAGGTCAGAGCTCTAATACTCTCACTACCCAAGCTTAACGTTACTATGGATTGAGAGCCTAGGGGTTCTATGACGGTAACCTTACCTTTTAATGTTACACCTTCATCCTGGGATTTACGTATCTCCACGTGCTCCGGTCTAACACCTAGATAGACCTTATCTCCCAGCTTCAGGATACCGGGATCTAAGCTTATACCGGTCTTCAGGTTGAACCCAGCGCACTCTAGTTCTAGCGTTTCAACGCTCACCACATTACATGGTATTATGTTCGTTGAGGGACTTCCTATGAATGTTGCCACGAAGATATCTAATGGTTTTAGGTATAGATCGTCTGGTGTTCCAACCTGTAGTACCCTCCCTTCGTTCATGACCGCTATCCTATCAGCCAGGCTCATCGCCTCCCCTTGATCGTGTGTTACATACACCGTTGTTACCCCGAACTTCCTCTGCAGTGATTTAAGCTCAGCTCTCATTTGAACTCTAAGCTTAGCATCCAGGTTTGATAAAGGCTCATCTAGAAGCCAAACCTTAGGCTCCCTAACGAGAGCTCTTGCTAGAGCAACCCTCTGTTGCTGACCACCGCTCAGCTCTCTAGGATATCTATCGAGCAACCCCTCTATGCCTAGAACCCTGGCTACCTCAACAACCCTCCTCCTAATAGCCTCCTTATCGAGACCCAGCTCCCTCCTCCTAACCATGAGGGGGAATGCTATGTTATCGAAAACCCTCATGTGGGGGTATAAGGCGTAGTTCTGGAATACCATAGCTACATCCCTATCCCTAGGGTGTAGGTTGTTCACAACCCTCCCTCCTATTAGAATCTCACCCTCATCTGGGAACTCTAAACCTGCTATAAGCCTTAACAGTGTAGTCTTACCACAACCACTAGGACCTAGGATTGCGAAGAACTCCCCATCACTTATATCGAGTGTAACCCTGTTGACAGCTACGACTCTACCAAACTTCTTAGTTACACCCCTAAGTTTGACATCGGCCAAGCTCCCATCCACTATTTAAAAATAACAGGAGAGAATTTAAGACAGTAGCTAGGCTATCTCCGCCTCAACATGAGTGCCGAGAGGATAAGTCCAAGTCCTAGGCCTGCCAGGAGTGCTAGTAGCAACCCGCTCGTCCTAGTTTGAACCTCTGTTATGGTTTCAGGCTTCTCGATAAACCTCTCAACTATAGATGTTACACTCCTCTCCACCACCTCCGTTACGGTAACAGTCTTGGTCGGAGGCTGGGTTACAGCGGTCTTTGAAACACCCTTAACGACCGCCATCTGAGCCACACCCCTCTCCCTATCAACCTTGAATGTGTTAAGCGTGGCGTACTGCTCGTCTTTTGTGGGAGCGAGTAGATCCATAACCCTGGGTATGACGTTGAAGAGGATGGCTTGAGCATACTTTGTCCCAGCTCCTACAACCCACTCCTGGCTTTCAACACCGAAGGGTCTTATCCTATCAGGCCCGTAGCCATCATAACTTGTTAGGAATACAGTGTAAACCCACCGCTCTATGTTGTCAACATCTGGTAGTAGCGTCTTTGAAACCTCAGCTACTATCGCGTCCGCTACGGGGTCTGCGTATACCTTGTAGAGAGCATCTTGAACTACCATGGTGCCATTAGCGTAGTATATGGTTGCCCTCTCACCCTTAGGAACAGGGTCAGAACCCCAGCCTGGTGCTATGAGGATTGCTATATGCCATCTACTATCATCGCTTAGGTTAACATTGAGGCCCAGCGTGTCGCCCCTACCCCGCTCTCCCAAGGTGGTTCTAATGTATATGTGTACGTACTGCAAGCTAAAGCCATTAGGGCCGCCCCAAGGGTTACCGCCTAGGCTCTTAACATACACGCTAAACACCACCTTATCCCCGGTAACGCTAACACTAAACTTGAGGAGGTCGAAGACACCGGGTTTGAACACAGGGTTCAACGGGTAGCGGTAGCCTCCAGCACCATCATCGTCACCCTCAGGATCCACCATTTCAAATACTATCCTAGCCTGTGGGGCAACCACAGCCCTTGGAACGTGGATTACATGTGTTAACCCAACCCTATCACTCCTCTCAACGAGAACACCACCACTATACACGGCAACCACCACATAAACTATATCGCCTGGCGATAGAGAGAGCATACTCCATGGAACCAGGAGCTCCACAGACCCCCCTACAGCTATACTATCTATGTTAAATAGTTTAACCCACCCCCCTCTACCATCAGCTACGTTAACGCTAGCCCTTACATCCCTTAAATCTACGAGTACCTCGTAGAAGAGGCCCATAGGGGCTATACTTCCATCCCTAAAGAAGCTGTTATAACCTGGATCGTGGGGGCTTACACTCCTCCATGGATTCGTCAGGTAAACAGCCAATTTTAAACCTGTGCGGTCTACACCGGCTAACTTTAAACCGATGATGAGGTTCTGAGGGCTAACAGCTACAAGGGCTTCCCTAACATGCCTTTCGCCAACATTAATTCTTAGAGAGTTACCCCACAGAGGCTCGTCTAGAACACCATCGAGCCTGGGCTCTGCATCAACCGGTTTAGGTACATCTGTATTAAGAACACCCACAGGGGTAGCATCCGGGTTGAATAATGCTTCGAGGAAGTGTGGAGCTCTTAGAGCTACCGCATTGTAGGCTTTCCTGAGATACTGTTTGAATAGAACGTTGGAGGGGAACACTCCACCACCATCACCACCATACCACCATAGCCAGTCGCTAGCCTCAGCCATTAGAATATGCATTACAGCCTTTGGGTTTAAGTGGAAAGCCTCCCTCAAGCTTGTAACACCAATAGCTCTTAGTACATCCTCTCTACTCTTAACCATGAGCATCCACGCTACATTCTCCTGCCTCTGGCCAATCCATATAGCTAGCTCTCCTCCAGCCCACGAGCCTTCGGCAATCCTAGCCCTTCTAGGCTCCCTCGGCAGTATTGTGTATGCATCTTCAGAGTATGATATGGGTATATCTGATATATCCTTGGATTTAAGGTTTAAATAGCGGTGCTCGAGCGCTGGAAGCTCTCTGGCATAGCCTCTCTTCATAGCTATGTACTCGATAGGAGTTATAGTCTTGATAACCCCCTCCTTCTGAGCTTGGGATAGCTGTTTGTAGAGCTCTAGGAGGAATAGATCTCCGAACTCCTCATAGTGTTCCCAGGGGTTCTCGCCGTCTAAGGCTATCACAATTACACCTCCCGGGAACGCTGACGCTATACTTCTAAGCTTTGACATTAAATCACTAACAGCGCTCATATACGGTAGGGTGCTGTAGGTGAAGCCTATCAAGTTACTTAAATCACTATTCCTGAATAGAACGTAGAACGGGCTACCGTTGAAGTCTAATACCCAGAAGTAGCTCTCAGCAACAGTTACACCACTCACATGGGATGTCTTCAGGGTGGGGACTGACTTGGATAGGACTGTATCATCTGCTATAGACCATGATAATCCTAGCTTAGAGAACACCCTGAAAACATCCTCGTTAACAGCTAGCTCAGCAGGCCATACACCCTTTGGGCTGTAGTTGAAGACCTTCCTGAAGAGGTTCAAGCTTAGGTTAACGTGTAACTCTAAATCCTCCTCCATCCCAGAGGCTGTGAGTAGAGGTGCTAGTGGGTGGCTGTAGGGTACCGGTACTATCTCCACCTGACCTCGCTCCAGGAGCTCTCTGTATGCTGGTATCGTCTTAGCCATTATACTGTTATGAGTTTCCAGTATCACTCTTAGAACATCCCTACTACACCTGTAATCCCTATCTCTTAGATACCCCTCTCTAACCTTGTAGAGCTCTGGATACGCCTCTCTTAAGACTAGAGGATCTACCCAGAATAGGTTGAAGAGACATGCTAGATCTAGGATCTCCTGATCTGTGAACTCCCCCACAACTGCTTCCTTAAACCTCTCCTCGGGAAGACCTACATGCTTTTTAAAAGCCTCCAGCGCTTTATCCCTCAACTCCCTATACTTTGGGACTACGTTAACTATCCTATTCCAGTTTATATCAAAGAACCCTCCAGGTATCTGTAGCATTGAAAACTTATCGTCAACCGATAGACTATCACCTCTAGCAATCTTCAATGACAGTTGTTGCCTGAAATCAGTAACATTACCATCAACATAGGCTTCGAGCTGAGCTAGCAGAGAACCTGAGAATGTGAAGGACACCTTAACATCAGAGTACTTGGATAGTATGTAGGCCATCTTATAGTAGTTACCAACACTATGCATTCTCACCCACGGTAGCACTAGGCTACCACCTGTAACATCGTAATACCACGGTTGATGATAATGCCATACAATAACCAGGTATAAAGGTTCGGCTCCTTGAGACTCAACTCTATAAGAGCTAATGTATATAGTGCTGGATAGAAGGAGCAATATAAGCATTACAGCCCCTAATCTAACCTCACTCATACCCGGTAGCACCGTAGAAAGAGGGAGTCTTCTGGGGTTTTAAAAAGAGTCTTCTCCCTTGAAGGAGCTCTATTATCTTAGGATAAATCTAACTACGATAATGCCTACTACTAAGCCTACAATTAGGAGGAGTATCGATATAGGCCAGTTGATCTCAGTTACTGTAGTAGTCTGAACCTCTGTTCTCAACTCTGTTGCAACCTTCGTTATAGTGCTAGTCACGGTATTGGTTATAGTACTAGTTATGGTTACCGTGGTTGGTGGGATCTGGATTGGCGGTATTGTAGCTAGAAGTTTTAGATCGGGGTTGTAACTGTCAAGCCACTTGTACTGAGTCTCAGCTGTTATACCAGCCTTATACTCTGGCGAGTAGACTAGGAGATCCAAGATCCTTGGCTCGATTCCAGCTGCTATGGCCTTAGCTATTCTGGCTCTCTGCTCTGGCGTAGCATACTTAGTACCGTTTAAAACCCACTCTCCACCAACGGGCCCTGCTGGTCTAACCCTGTTAGGCCCGAAGCCGTCGTAGCTTGCTACAGCTACAACTATGGTCCATGAGGCCACGTTATCTACATCTATAAGGGCCTTCTTATCCACAGAGGCTGTAATAGTGTTACCATCAACTTTAACAACTAGAACCCCGTCTTGGACTACGCTATAGCCGTAGTAGTATATACCGGATCTCTGACCCTCAGGAACTATCTTCTCCTCCCAACCAGGCACTATTACTATGGCAAAATGCCATGCATATGAGGGGGCGAAGACGACATTAAGCCCTAGAGTATCAGTTCTAGACGGTAAACCAGCCTGGGTAGTCCTAACATATATCTGGATGTTCTGGAGGCTGAAGCCATTAGGGCCACCCCAAGGGTTACCACCTAGCTCTTTAAATGTAACACGGAAGCTAAGCCTAGCACCCTCATCTACAACCTCTAATTTAACCATGTCGAAAACACCGGGTTTAAACACAGGGTTTGTTGGATAACCGTAATACCCAGGACCCCTATCATCACCCTCAGGGTCTGAGACGGATACCAGCACTCTCTGGCCCTCCAAGGGAGTTGATGTAGCGAGGATTACCAGTGCTAGTAGCGTGAAAGCCTTTAGTAGCCTGCTACCCTCCACGAACCGTCACCGGAGGGTAGGATGAGAGGGGATTTTAAATAACTTACATCGGCTTACTCAGAGCATTAATAGTGCAACACCACCCTCTAGTACCACATTGCCATAGTTAACAGAGCCCACTAAAACCTCTCTTACACCGCCTAGACCTAGTCCTACAGAGTTCACTCGCTTCTCACGAGTTACAATACCTAGAACATGCTCTCCCTCATAGCTCCTGTACACCGCCATGGTGTCCTCGTCTAGGGCTCTAACTTTAAAGCCACCATATCTTAAAGCCTTAAGCCTCCTCCTAACATCTAGAAGCCTCTTAATGTAGTTTAAGAGATCTTTATCCCACCTATTCACATCCCATATCATGGGTCTTCTACAATCTGGATCTCCAGAGCCCTCCATTCCAATCTCATCACCATAGTATATTGTGGGAGCTCCCGATAGTATGAAGAGTGTGAAGTACATCCTCTTAATGCAATCCGGATAGCATTCAATAGCTATAGTCTTAATCCTCGGTGTATCATGGCTTCCAAGTAGGTTTATGAGAGATAATGCCGAGGTTACGGGTATCCTAGAGTACTGTTTAGCTAGCAATCCCTCCATATCATGAGCGCTAAGCTCTCTTAGCACGAAGAACTTTACCAGGTTCTCTCTAAGATCGTAGTTTGTCGCCGAGTCCATAGTGGTTCCTAGAGGGTAGCTATCAACTCCTACCGTGACCTCCGCTATGACGACAGCGTCTCCCTTCACCCTCTTAACATGATCATAGTATTCTTTCATGAAACTATCTGGGATAGCGTGGCCTACATCGAACCTGAAACCATCAGCTCCCTTCTTAAGCCAATGTGATAGGATTCTTTTAACATAACTCCTGACATGTGATTTGCTGTGATCCAGTTTAGGCATATGCCATGTGCTTGCGAACGACTCGTAGAAGGGTTTCCTTTCATGTTCTAACCCGATCCTACCCCTACAACCTCTATCTATGAACTCCCCGAGCTTCCTCAATACTCTCTCTTCTACCTCACTAACACGCCTAACCAGCCCGTACATCCTATTTACATCCTTGTTTAGGAGCTCCAGGAAACTCTTATGGCATGGCGATGTGTGATGGACTACTATGTCTAAGACTAGCTTCAACCCGTTAGACCTTAAAACCTCTAGGAGCTTCTCGAACGCCTCCTCGCCTCCTAATAGTGGATCTACGGAGAAATGATCTATAACATCGTATCTATGATAGGATGCTGAGACATAGATAGGGGTTAGATATAGAGCGTCGAAGCCCAACCACTTTACATGATCAATCCTCCTAAGCAAGCCAATCAAATCCCCTCCATAGTATCCGGGCTCCCTAGGCTCGTAGACATCGATTAACTTAACACCCTTCTTTTCAATAGCTCTCTCAAAGCTATCAACAAACACCATATAGTATGTGGCTCCAACCCACCACGGTATCTCGTTATACCCTAGCGGCACACCAGGGGTTATCGGGGCTCCGTCTCCTACACCATCTCTACCGAAGAGAACAACTTTACCGTCAACCCTAAGCTTGAAGAGGTAGCCCTCAACACCCCCTTTCACCCAGACCTCATAGTAGTCCTTATACCTACTCCTCCCAACCAATTCCATATCACTTTCAACAAAACCCCCTTGGCCTGAGCCCTTATATTCAAGTATCACATTATCAACAACACCTCTAGGCAACCATAACCTTAAAACCGTATACTCCTCCATCTTTGAGATGAAAATAGGGCTCCTCTCATCGTGAACCACTAGATCAACCCAATCCCTTAAACCACTAGAGGCCATGGCGTAATCGTTAACACCAATCCTTGCAAGTGAGGCCTCAAGAGGTCTCTCTAAACCAGCCAACCTAACCTGCACCCTCTCATCATTGTCACCATCGAGGTCTAAGGAGAAACCATTAACGGAAAACCAGTAGGGATATAGATCGTCCCATAAACTTAGCATTAGAAAACCCTTATCCCTGAAACGTGCCAGCTCAAACCTACCAGGATAGAGTGAGGTAAACGTAGATACAAGATAAACGCTACGAGCTCCCTCAGGCCACCTAGTTGAAAACATAACAATATACCTTGAATACCTACTCCTCCCAACCCTCTCTCTCCCAACCACCTTGAACAAGCAATACCACCGCCAATCACTTGGAAAGAGATCACAGCATATAATTCTCCAAGCTCTGAGAAAGTCAAAAGACAAGTGTAAACTTAACAGGTAACAAGTAATAAAACGTATATACCACTTGTTATTAAGCCTTAGGACTGCCAGCCTTTCCTAGAGGGAGGAGCTTAATATGATTAGAGCCCTACTGCTAGTCTCAGTTATTGGAGCTCTACTCACCTCATCGATCTTGGCTTCTCTAGCTCAGCCTGGTGAGGCTGAAGCTAAATCTGCTTTCGAACGCCTCGGCTGTACTGCTTGCCATGCGAGGGGCGGTATAGCCCCTCCTTGGGATGAAATGGTATCTATGTTTAGAAGTGCGTCCGGTAAATACCCTAGCCTAGATGAGTTTGTGAGAGCTGAGATATCATAGAGGGTTAAGGCTAGGGTTAGGGCTGAGACTAAATCCTGGGATGAGCTATTCACAGTAATGTCTGGATATGTTGGGAAGAAGCCTGACGACCCGAATGTTAAGGTGGTGGAGAGCTACCTAGCATCATTGCTATAAGCACCGGGGGCTGCAACACCTCCAACGACCCTCACTATGCCCACGTCACCACCGCAGGTTACGACGCCTGCTCCTGAGGCTGTTAGGGGTGGGGAGAGGTTAACGTGGGGTGTGATTCTATCTGTTGTAGCCATAGTGATTATTGTTTTAGGAGCTCTAATTGTAGGATTGCTTGTTATGAGGAGGTAGCGGGATCTCTCACACTATTGTTTGAAGTTACGTGGGCTAGAGCAGGCCTTTCTCCTTTTTGAGCTTATACCTGTACTCAACGTACTTATCCTGTGGAGAATACCTTGGAGGGTGGGGTACTATTAGTTCTCCACCACAGTAGGGGCATGTATCTCTTCTCAACGTGTATCTCCCGCATCTAACACACTTCCTCATGAGCCAGTTCATATGCAACACTACTCTTTAAGCCTTTCGAAGTTAAACTCTAACCCTAGTCTCTCAGCTTCTCTAGCCGCCTCCTCTAAAACCCTCTTAAGAGTTGACTCTAGTGTTTTGAAGTCGTGGCCTTCCACATCCACCCTGTATCTCGGAGCTCCTACAGTGTAGAGCCTTGCTTTAATCTTAGGCTCTCCCTCAAACAACTCCCTAACCTTTAAGAGGAAGCTTCTAACCCTGTATAGTCCATCGCTAGCTGTGGATCTAACTGTGAGTATACCTGATACCCTTACAACCTTAACCTCCACATGAGTCCTAGCTATATCAAGGAGGGGTTCAACCCAGTACTCTGGGATACCGGAGCTCCTAAGAGCTTGCTCCCCCTCTAAAACAGTCCTTTCAAGCCCCACCATGGGATCCCCGTAGGCGTCCTCAAGCTTCCACAGGACATCCCTGTACGCTTCATCAACACTCCTACCGAGCTTCTCGGCTAACAATGTTATCAGGGAGGCTGCTTTAACATATCTTTTGTAGAAAGCCATCTTCCTCCTCCTCTCACCCTCCATAACCCTTTTAAGGCTAACATCAACATGCTTTTTAACCCTATCAACCCTAATAACCTTAACCACAACCCTCTGACCCTCCCTAACAACATCCTCAATACTCCTAACAGACCTAGATGTAGCCTCGCTCCACGGTAGAAAAGCCTGTAAACCACCATACTCATCCAACTCTAGGTAAGCCCCCATATCCATAACAGTTCTAACGGTACCTACAACGAGCTCCCCTACATCAGGCAAGCTCTTTCTAGGCTTAAGATACACCTCCGAAAACCCCCGGAGATGAAACTCCACCCACATGGGGAGACGGTCTGATAGCTTTAAGCTTTACACATGGGAAGCCATCATCGAACAAGCTCTAGATTCTAGGCTTTCGAATGCTCGTTTAACTCCCCGGTTAATGATTGGGGGTGTGAGGTGTTATTAAAGGCTTATATTGTTTAAACGTGTTTAATGCTATTCTAGGGGAGGGGGTGGTTTAAGGTGTCCACGGATGTTCAAACGGCTAACGAGGCTAAGGTTAAGTATGCTATGACATTACTAGCCTCTATAATCAATGATACCGGTGTTCCAAGGAATATTAGGAGGGCTGCTGTTAATGCTCTTACGCAGCTTAGGGATACGAGGTTATCTTTTGGTGTTAGAGCGGCTAACGCTATAAGCATTCTAGACGATGTTAGCCAGGATCCTAACATGCCGTTCCACGCTAGGACTAGGATATGGCAGGTTATATCAGTGCTTGAAACTGTTAAGGATTGACATTCGATGTGACCTTACATGTTTGTAGAATCTAGGATAGGGAGGTTGTAGGTCTTGATCAGAGTTAGAGTTAGGGGTATATATGCTACCGCTCTCTCCCAGGTGTTGGTTGATAGGGGTTTCATGCTAGCCGATGTAAGCGACGTCCTAAGGGATAGGCTTAGACAACCTGTTGTCGAGGGCCCAGCTGAGATTACGGTTAAAAGTGTTGATGATGATGCTGATACGCTATTAGTCCTAGGTAGCCCTTGGGATTATGGTAGAGAGGTTGAGGAGGCTATAGTTGAGGAGTTAAGATACGTTAGTGTTAGGAGGGGTAGGCTGGGGCTATATACTGTTGTTGATGCTGTAAGCTTAGGTGATTGTAAAGCCCTACTACCTGGAGGTGTTGAAGGTCTCGTTCAGGGGGAGTGTCCTCCGAAAGGCGAGGTTATTAGAGGTTATGTTGTTAAAGAGTCGCTATCTAGAGGGGATCCCGTTTTTGTAAGGAGTGGTGTTGCACTTGTGGGTCTTTACACTACAGTGTACACTCCAGGTGATGGTTTTAGTTTCAGCGAGCATGTCAGAGATGATGCTAGGAGGCTTGAACTAGTTGAGTCTATTAAGGCTGAAGTCGATATATCGAGGGTTCACGTTAGATTTAGAAGTAATAGTAAGTACGGGGGGCCTGTAGAGGTAGCAAGCGAGGCTAGGAGCTTAGCTGAGATGGCTATGAGGTTAGCAAGCGAACCCCCTCGGCGAGAGCCAAGGATTTTAGCTGAAGGCGAGTACATATCATTAATCTACATTACATCCCCTGCTAAGAGCCTACTCGACAACATTAGATCTAAGATACACCCCACGATAGAGTACCACCACTCCCTCAAAGCAGGGGGCTTCGAGGAATCCAGCTTAGTCGACTTCAGCGAGGAATCCCTAAGGCTAGGCTACGCCACGAGCAGGATAGGCCTAGCTATAATATCATATATAGCTTCAAACCTGAAAGGTAGGAAGGTCACCATAGACCATAGAATCCCGGATGGTAGGAAAGCCAGCCTAGGTCCGTTCACCGTGGACAGCTACACTGTAGGCGATAGTGTTAGAATGGTGCTTACAAGAGTCTTCAAAACACCTGGAACCCTAGACGGGCTTAATGTGGAAAAGAAGCCCGGAGACTACTCTAGAACCATAATTGACACTAGAGAATGGCATACAATCCACGAGTACTATAGCAAGGATGGAAAACTCCTAGGAGTCTACGTTAACATTAACACCCCAGCTGAGATAGGATTTAAATCAATAAGATACCTAGACCTCTACATCGACGTCATTAAGAAGCCCGGAGAAGAGCCTGAGATCAAAGATTCCGAGGAGCTAGAAAGAGCTCTACAGGAAAACCTGGTAACAAGAGATTTATACGAGAAGGCAGTTGAAGAAGCTGAGAGGGTAGCTAGGAGAATAGCACAGCTTTACCGCCTCTCAGATAATAGCTCGTAGTCCCTCCTTTTCCACCAGCTTCAGATCCCCGCCGCCCAGACTCTCAACAGTTAACAAGACCTAGACAACCCCTACCCGCCCTTCTAGGACAGGGTTTCGAACCCCTAGGTCTAGGGTGTCACCCCTCCAGGTGGGGGATTATGGTTCCACACATCTCATCCGAGCCCGGGGGTACGCTGTGCTCCAAGGCGGGGTTTAACCTCGCGACCCCAAACCCTCGACTTCAATCGAGCCTCATCACTACCCTAGCAGTACACCCCTGGGTGTTGAAAAGGCTTTACGCTCTAAAGGTTTGTTGACGCTTAGGTCCTACCCCGCATTGAAAGGCGAGATTTGCTAGACTTTAATATCACTCTAGGGGAGCTCTAGCCTTCCAGTCACCTGAGGGTATATCAACTCCCCTCCGGGTAAACTGAGCTTAGAATGCTTGTAGGCCTCAAACCTCTCCGGTCTTAGTGTGCACAAGAGTAGCATGGAAGGTTTTAGAATTCAAACCTATACGTCTATACTAGTTTCAAGGTTTGAAGAGATTTCACTTACAAAAGTATATGAGTGATACAGGTAATCATGAAGTTTAAAAGGCCTTAGCTCTAGTGATGGTGCTTGAGGACTTCCTTGGAGCAGATTCCTTCCCGCGTAGTGCTCTTTCCCATAGGCCTTGAATTCTACGGGTTGTACGTTAGCTTCGCGGCTAACGAGGTGGGGGTGTAGTTGCTGTTGTCCTGGGGGTGACTGCATGGTAAGGTTTTTAAACCTAGCTAATAGCATTGAACCATGGTGTTTGAGTAGAGGTGTACTTGATGGCTGAGGGGCTTGTGAATCCGCTGAAATACTTGAAGGATGCTGTTAACTCGCTTATCTACGTTAAGCTGAAGGATGGTAGCGAGTATGTGGGGGTGTTGAAGATAACTGATAACACTATGAATCTTATATTAGAGGATGTGGTGGAGGTTAGGGGTAGTAGGCAGGTTGTAGCTAAGCTTGGGAGGGCTATAATAAGGGGTAGTATGGTTCAGTACATTAGCTTTAACCCGGAGATAGCTGTTGAGCAAGCCTTAACAGGGTAGGCTAGCTGAGAGCTGGTGGTAATGTTAGAAGAGCTCTTCAAACCTAGAAGTGTCGCTGTAATCGGGGCTAGTGACCGGCCTGGATCTCTTGGTAGAGGGCTTGCTTTAAATGTCCTCTCAAGCTTCAAGGGGCCCGTGTATCTCGTTAATGTTAGAGGTGGGGTTGTGCTAGGTAGGAATGTCTATAAGAGATTGTCGGATGTGCCTGGTACTGTTGACCTAGCTCTTATCATAACGCCTTCTAGTAGTGTTCCAGAGGTTCTAGAGGATTGCGGTAGAGTGGGGGTTAGGAGTGCTATAGTGTATAGTGGTGGTTTTAGCGAAGCCGGTAGGGGTGATCTTGAAGAGGAGGTTGCGAGGATAGCTAGGAGGTATGGCATAAGGCTCCTAGGCCCTAACAGTGTAGGTGTAGTTGATACTGAAACTCCTCTAAACGCTACTTTTGTGTCAACAGAGAGGCAGCTAATGCCGTTGAAGGGAGGGGTTTCCCTTATATCGCAATCCGGAGCTCTAGGGAGTCTAATACTCGATCTAATGGGGGAGAGGCTCGTAGGTCTTAGGAGATTCGCTAGTATTGGTAACGCCTCAGATATCGAGGTGTGGGAGTTAGTGGAGCTCCTAACCCTAGATGCTAAAACCGAGGTTATAGGATTGTACCTTGAGAGTGTTAAGGAGGGTAGGAGGCTACTAGAAGCTCTTAGAAGGGCTAGTACAGTTAAACCAGTGGTAGTCCTAGTTGGTGGTTTAAGCGAGGCCGGATCGAAAGCCGCTTCAACCCATGTAGCTGCACTAACAACAAAAGCTAGGGTGTTGGATGGAGCTTTAAGTCAAGCTAGAGTTATAAGGGTTGGGAGCCTAGGGGAGTTTGTATCTGTACTTGAGGTTCTAGGTAGGGTTAAGGTTAGGCCTAAAGGTGATAGGATCGTTGTTGTAACAAACACTGGCGGTATGGGAGTCCTCCTATCGGACTCTATTGAGCGTAGGGGTTTAAGGTTGGCCGGCCTCCCCGGGGAGCTTATATCTAAGCTTAGGAGCGTAATACCAGGCTATATGGCGTTAGGTAACCCCCTAGATCTATCAGGTGCCGCCCCTACAAGCTTGTATAGGAGAGTTGTGGAGGAGCTCCTAAGCTCTAAGGTAGTAGATATCCTGGTTGTTGTTAACCAGCCGCAAACAGTGGCTATGGATGTTGATAGCTTTGTAGAGTACGCTAAATACCTTGGGGATAGTGGAATCCCCGTAGTCATCCTAGTATCTGGTAGTGGGTATTCGAGAGATCTAGCTTTAAAGCTTAGACTCTCCGGGCTCCCCGTGGCTTTCAACCCAGAGGAGGCTTCGATCATGGTATTAGCTTTACTTAAACTAGCAAATCTTAGTAGAGGAGAGCGTGGAGCTGAGGTTGCGGTACCAGATGAGGCTGTGACCACCGCTAGAAAGCTTGTTAGAGGAGCTCTAGAGGAGGGTAGGTTGACGCTAGGAGAGCATGAGGCTAAGAGTGTACTCAGAGCATATAACATTGAAGTACCGAGGTACGAGCTAGCCTTAGAATGTAGGGAGGCTATTAATATAGCGGAGAAGCTAGGCTACCCCGTCGTCTTGAAGATTGTATCACCGCGAATGCTCCATAGAAGTGATATAGGAGGGGTTGTGATGGGATTGAGAGACCCGGGGATGGTGGCTAGCGAATGTTCAAAGCTCCTAGAACTTTCAAGGAAAGCGGATATACCACTAACAGGTATTCTAGTGGAGGAGCACGTAGAACATGTGGCGGAGATAGCTGTAGGAGCTCTGAGAGATAAACTACTAGGCCCCACAGTTATGGTAGGGCTAGGGGGCTACATGGTAGAGCTCCTCGAAGAAGTAGCGTTTAGACTAGCACCACTAACCCTAGAGGAGGCCGTCGAGATGATAAAGGAGACGAGGATATGGAAGCTAGTAGATGGCTATAGAGGAGTCAAACTAGAACCGGTAAAACTAGCAGAAACAATAGCACGCATAGGGAAGATAGTAGAGCAGGTGGAGGAGATAGAAGAAATAGATGTAAACCCATTAGCACTAACAAAAGAAGGCAAGCTCGTAGCATTAGATGCTAAGATCAAATTAAACCCACACTAACTACGCCAAACTACATGTCTCTAAGACATTGACAGCTAGGATAACAAGTGTAATGCTTGGCATCGCCTCCACCATTTAAAGAAGCTTCACGCGTCTTCCTCTATAATTCCCCCTTATAATATGAGAAGAGTTTAAACTTTAGAACTTATAAGTGGGAGGACTATAGAGACTAGTAGAGGTCCATATCATCGGGGATATCTCGGCTTTCAGCTATTTCCTTGAATAGCAAGGCGCTTGGTCTTAGGAGTCTCCTCTTGGTTTCGTAATCTACTTTCACTAGACCGAACCTCATAGAGTAACCTTGAGCCCATTCTAGGTTATCTGTTAAAGCCCAATGAAGGTAACCTTTAACGTCAACCCCCTCTTTTAACGCTCGTACAGCGTGGGATATGTGTGAGATGATGAACTTAGGTCTGTAAACGTCCCTTGAATCAGCTATTCCATTTTCAGTTACTATGAGTGGTTTTCTATACCTGCTCCACACCTCTTCTAGCACTTTAGATAAACCTTCAGGGTACACCTCCCACCCCATATCACTACAAGGTCTTCCGGTTATGGACACGTCTTTTGAGTTACAGTAGAGCCCCGCCCCTTTAACAATGTCGAAGAAACCAGGGGTTTTTGAGGGTTTGACGAGGAGCCTGCTATAGTAGTTAACTCCAATCCAGTCCACCTTATCTCTTAGATCCTCTCTAGACCCTGTTATCATAGAAGATCCTAGTGTTATAGAGTCGAGTATGGAGTAGTTGTATAGGGTTTTTGCTAGACCTGCTACATCCTCATACTCCTGTCTTATGGATTCTATAGCAGCTAAGGAGACTATAATACCTACAGGTTTCCTCGTTATCCTCTTAATGTTCTCGTATGCCCTAACATGAGCTTCTACAAGATGCTTAGCCGCTCTTGTGGCCGCCTTAATGCTTAGGAGGCCTGGTGGGAAGCCTGTTTTAACCATAATGTAGCCTGCTGTGTAGACTACGTTAGGCTCGTTAAGCGTAGAGTACAGATCTACTAAGCCATCTAGTTTCCAAGCAATGTATGTAGCGTATTTAGCAAACTCAACCACTGTCTCCTCGCTTAACCACCCTGAAGGTGCTTTAGAGGATCCGTTAGATCTTAAAGCTATGGGGTCGTGGATCCAGAGTGGTAGTGTGAAGTGGTTTAGGTTCAATACAATAGTTCCCCCCCTACTCTTCCAATCTTCAAGTATAGACTTGTAATGATTAACGGAATCCGCGTTAGCCACACTATCAAGCTTTTCTAGAACGACATCGTTAACATCAATCCATACTATGTTACCATCCTCATCTCTATCCACATCAACGCGGATATCCTTGGTGGGCTTAGGGAACACTCTACTCCACTCCACCCCTATCCTTGCACAGTTCATGCCGAGTTTGAAAGCTAGATCGTGGTCAACCTTGTATAGGTTCCAGTATCCTGGGCCGTTCTCAGGGAGATCTCCGCTAACTACTCCGGATAGCGTGTTTTCATGGTCGTGAACCCATACCCACCAATCACTATTAGGGTCCTCGGAACCAGGTAAACCCATTTCAAACTGGAATCCCGACTCAGAGAACCCTAATAGGAACCCTTTAGGTATTAGCATTTAAACCACCAATCTCCTACGTGGAGCTCCAAGTGCATATATGTTCAAGCTGAAACCCTCCTCCTCAGAACCTCCCTTAGCTTCGCATAATCATGTCCATAGGTCTTGAACATAGGTAACCAGAACATAGCGCAGAGAAGCCAAGCCATACTAGCTGTTACCATAGCAAAGTAGTAGGCTTCAGACGTGTCATAGCCTAAGCCTCTGTAGAAGTTGATGAGAAAAGCTCCTATAGAAGGTCCTAAAGTTTTACCTATACTATCGGTTATATTGAATACAGCATAGAACGTACCTCTATGTTCTGGTAGGATAACCTCACTTACTATAGCTTGAACGTTGGGGCTAGCCCATGAGATGAAATTAAAGATGAGTAGAGCTAGTAAAGCTAGAGGAGCTATAGCACTGATATCGGTAGCCCCGTAGGGGTAAGGATAGGACATGAAGGCAATGGTCACAGCGAGGCCAACCATTTTGCCAGTTAACGGTACCCACAACCTTGAGTTCCTCAATCCCAAGTCTTTCAGCTTATCAGCTAGAACCCCTCCCACGAGGTTCCCCGCTATTATAGATAGGCCTGCTGTTACGATTATGAGAGTTGCTAGAGACTCCGTTAGCCCCCATCTAACGTTCATATATGCTATGGCCCAGAAGGTTATAACACCCCATGGGATCGTCCCCGGTATGCCCTGAAGAACGATAAATAGGATTGTTGGAGTTGATTTAATGCCGTAGACAAACTCCTTAAGCTTTATCCTATAATTATACTCAAACCCTTTCTCGTACATCTCCTTCACCTCAGGCTCTCCCATTCCCAGCTTTACACCCCTAGAGACTAGGAGGAATAAGAGACCGCTTACGATGGCGGGTAGAGATACGATAATGAATGGCAATCTCCAATCTACCCTAGCATATAGACCAGCTAGGATCATCCCTCCTAGGATGCCAATGCCGGACGCTGTCAAGACCAGGCCGAAGCCTAGACCTCTCCACCTTAAAGGAACCATATCCGCTACAAGAGGGAATATTATGACGTAACTACCATAAACCCCAACCCCAGTTAATGTCCTTGCTAGGAGCAGCTCGTTATAATCCCTGGCAAAGGCTGTTAAAAACCCCGGAATACCCCCAATCAGCATGCATAATACGAAGAGCTTTCTCCTATCCCAGATATCAGCTAGGTATCCCCATATAAGAGATGATAGGACTCCTAGGGCTAACGGTATTGTGCCGAGTAAACCCGCGTAAAGCTCCCACCTCTCACCACCTACAATCATACCCTGTTCTCTAAGAACAAGAAGTATTGGTGGTATGAGGTTCTGCTCGGCATGGAGAAGAGCCACTGAGATAATGAGAACTGCTAATGCTAATCTCACTAAGACCACCACTCTATCCTCTTTAGCAGATAGAAAGGGTTTATAAATCTATGTGGCTAAACACTCTGCTCCCCCCGGAGGGGTTTAACCATCCATTGAACTTGAGGTGAGTGGAGGCCTTCTCCCCTCTCCTTTTGAAGGCAGAGCTTTCAACCGAAAGTTTTTTTAGGTTCTATTGCTACGAGCCTCTATAGGGTTGTGTCATGCCTAGAGCTAAGGTGGTGTTTATAGGTGCGGGGAGTGCTGTGTGGTCTTCTACCATAGTTGTTGACTTCATCCTAACTCCAAGTCTCTATGGTAGCGAGATAGTCTTCGTTGATATCAATGAAGAGAGATTAAACCTTATATATGATTTTGCGAGAAGATATGCTAGGGAGTATAAGGCTGATTACGTGTTTAGGAAGACAACGGATAGACGTGAAGCTTTAGAAAACGCTGACTTTGTTATTAACGCTGCCCTAGCTAAAGGTCATTCACATTATGAGGTTATGAGGCAGATCTCGGAAGCTAACGGGTACTATAGGGGTATTAATAGTGTGGAGTGGAATATGGTCTCAGACTACCACACAATATGGGGTTATTACCAGTTTAAACTAGCCCTGGATATAGCAAGGGATGTAGAGGAGAAGGCACCTGACGCTTGGTTATTGCTGATAGCCAATCCTGTATTTGAACTAACAACCCTCTTAAGCAGGATGACCAAGGTTAAGGTGGTGGGGCTTTGCCACGGTCACCTAGGCTACCTAGACTTAGTTAAAACTCTAGGCCTGGACCCTCATGAGGTCGAAGTGGAGACGCTAGGGTTTAACCACGTTATATGGCTTACAAAGTTTAAATACAGAGGTGAGGACGCATACCCGTTAATAGACGAGTGGGTAGAGAGGAAATCAGAGGATTTCTGGAGGTTCTGGAGGGAGAACCAGTGGAATCCCTTTGATATACAGATGTCACCAGCAGCCATAGATATGTACAGAGTCTACGGTCTCTTCCCAATTGGGGATACCGTTAGAGGGGGGACGTGGAAGTACCATTGGAACCTAGAGACAAAACAGTACTGGTACGGACCCTCGGGCGGCCCGGACTCTGAGATTGGACGGCAGGTGTATTACATGTACCTTGATATGAGACTCAATGAGATTAAAAAGGCTTTAGCGAATCCATCTAGACCTCTAGCAGATACAGTAGAGCCTGTGAAGAGCAGTGAATCCATAGTACCACTCATCGACTCCATTGTTAATGATAGAAGAGCCACATACCAAGTCAACATCCTCAATAAAGACTCGATACCCGGTATACCATCCGATGTTGCTGTAGAGATGCCGGCAATCGTTGATTCAAAAGGAGTCCATAGAATGAGCTTTAGAGAGTTACCTAAAAAGATTTACAATCTCGTATTAAGACCCAGACTCCTAAGAGCTGAATGGGCTATAGAAGCTTTCCTTGAAGGAGGTAGAGATTTTCTATTCGAATGGCTCATCATAGACCCTAGAACTAAGTCTACAGAACAGGTAAACAAGGTTATAGATGAAACTCTAAGAATCCCGGGTAACGAGGAGATGGCCAAGCATTTCAAATGATATTCGAGTCTAGCAAACCTCGCTCTATAAAGGCGAGGAGGGGTCGTCTCTTATATCCTTTCAACGAATGGAGCTACATGGAGTAAATCTACTGGGATAACTTTAAATCCTTCAGCATACGAAACACCAGCTAGCTTACCATATAGCATAGCGTTTACCTTTACTAGAAACTCTAAGAGGACCCTATCAGGAAACTGGCTTTCATGCCTAGCTAGGGCGTCGATCTTTAGGTCGAGCACTTCGCCTATATCAATGTACTTGTTAGGAGAGGAGGTGTAGTATAGCATTACAAGCCTGGCTGAGTGCGGTTCTAAACTGTTCCTAATATCTACGTCATTAACGTGAGGTAACCCTGATAGTATCAACGCCTCAAGAACGGCCTTCCCAGTATTAATATGATCGCTGTGAGCTTCGTAGCGTGTATAGGGGTCTGGGGCTATAACGATAGATGGTTTAAGCCTTCTAATCTCAGTTATAAGCCTATTCCTGAGATCGTTGACCGGGACATTTGTATCCATAAAATCAAACCATATAATATTGCGTACCCCCAGGAGCCTTGCCGCCTCCCCCTGCTCTCTCCTCCTTATCCTAGCTAACTCCTCAGGATATAGGTTTGGATTGGAAGTCCCCATTCTTCCATCCGTTACCGTCACATAATAAATGTCTCTACCACTTTTACCTAGCAATGCTATGGTGCCGCCAGCACCGAGCTCGCAATCATCTGGGTGGGGTTGCACGCAAAGCACCACTCCAGGTGCTCTAAGTGGATCCAAAACCTCAGGATAGAGTGTCCCGACTAGGTATCGTAAGGCTTCGTTGAAGGATAGATTGCGTACAGCGTCTATGAGCTCTAAGGTAACCTGCATTTTTAAACACCTTGAAGACTGTATCAGATCGGATCTTAAGAATTTTAAAACTACTGGCAATCACATATCGTAATTCGCTGACACTATTGAAAGTGCTCGTTCTAGGCGGAGCAGGTGATATAGGTTCTGGTGTAGTTGAAGCCCTCTGCGGTTTTAAAGTTAGCGAAATCCTAGTTGGTGATATAAACTATGAGAGAGCTAGAAGCGTTTCAGATACTTTTAGTAGAACAATTGGTTGTAACACGTATCCTGTTAAAGTTGACGCTTTAAATGTGGAAAGTCTTAGGGAGGTAGCTGTAGGTTTGGACGTCGTAGTTAACGCTGTGGGCCCCTTCTACAAGTATGGATATCGTATAGCAGAGAACCTTGTTAGATTGGGGTTAAATTTCGTCGATATATGTGATGACCACGATGCTACGCTAATGGAGCTTGGCTTAGACCAGGATGCCCAGAGATCGGGGGTAACAGCTGTAATTGGCATGGGATGGACTCCCGGTTTATCAAATATCCTCGCTAAGCGAGGCTCCCGCGAGTTAGGCTTACTCGACTCCATTGATATATACTGGGTTGGTTCAGCGGCTGATTCCAGGGGATTAGCTGTAGTCATGCATTTATTCCATGCTCTAATAGGCGAGGTACCCATGTTCCTAGACGGTGACCCCCTCCCCGCATCCCCGGGAGGCTCTAGGCCTCCCCCGAGCGGTTTGTCGGATCTCCGCTCGGACGCGCACTCCTCATCTTTCCATCGGGTCCCCATTCTAGGGGCATCACCTTTCAGGGCCGGGGGGCCTCGGCTCCAGCGGGTTCACCGGGGCTCCCTCCCCACGCTGGCTCCTCTCCATCCCCACCTGTAGACATCAGAACCTTAAATTTGTTTTGCTTAGAATTAACCTAGAGGGACCCTGCTAGGTTGAAGCTCCTAGACCTAGGATCCCCAAAACCAAACCCAATATCGTACAATAAACACGCTAGGGAGATCCTAGAGGTGTTATTAAGAGCCAAAAATTTTTGGCCCTAAACTATGTTCAATCCCCGCCCACCACCCTTACTCCCATCTTCCTCCAGAACTCCCTCATTACAGGTGCTACCCTAGAAGCTCACACTATCTCACAACCTCCACGCTTCAGGTTATCCTTCAACTTCCCCACCACAGCCCTCCCAAGACCTATACCTCTCACAGCCTCATCCAACTCTATGTTCTCTATCGTGCACCCAGTTGTTATAAGCCTCCCTAAAGGTACCTCCCTGAAGTCGGGGGCTAGGTCCATAACGGTTGGAGCTTTATCCCAGTCAACTATCCTAACAACCCTCCTAGCAGGGTCGTGGAGTATGTTCCTCCTAACATTCAACCCCATACTAACGTACTCTCGCATCCTAGCCTTAACAACCTCAAGGCGATAGCTAGTAGAGTTGGTGTTAAGACAATCTCTTATAAACTGCTTCCAACAGATGCCACACCAGCTATGATGAGAGGGTGGAGGGCTACCAGTTTAATGTCCTTCTATAATGGTTTAATCAGGAATTACCATTGGTACACCGATACTCCGGAGCACGTGAACCCCCATAACCTTGAGAAGGCCAGGGAGCTCGTGTTAAGACTTATGATAAACGTTGTAGTTGGAGAACAAGTGCTAACGGGGGTTCCACCGGCTTAGCTGGTAGCTACTAAGGGTTACTGTTATGGAGCTTAGAGCCATAGCAGCTGCTGCCATTTCAGGTCTTAGTGTTATACCTAGCGGTGTTAGAGCTCCTGCTGCTATGGGTACTAGGATTACATTGTATGCGAATGCCCAGAATAGGTTGAAGTATATCCTCCTTCTAACCTTACCGGCTATGCTTAGCAGTATAGGTATCTTCTTCAGGTCCGACTGCACTAGTATTACATCCCCAGCCTCTTTACTTACATCCGCTCCAGTCCCCATAGCCACTCCTAGATCTGCTTTTGATAGGCTTGGCGCATCGTTAACCCCATCTCCTACCATCATAACCTTATACCCCTTCCTTTGAAGTTCTCTAATTGCCTCGCTTTTAGCTTCAGGATCTAGCTCTGCGTAAACATCATCTATGCCTAGTTTCGCTGCCACAGCTTTTGCTGTTACACTCTTATCACCTGTTAGTATTATCGCTTTAAGACCCCTCCTCTTAAGATCCCATAGAGCCTCTACAACCCCATCCCTAATCCTATCTGATACCGCCACTAGGCCTAGGAGCTTGGAGCCCCTAGCTACATAGACTACGGTTGCACCCTCCCCCATGAGCTTTAAAGCTTCACCTTCAAGCTCCTCCGTGTTAACCTCAAACCCCTTCATGAGCTTAGAGTTACCAACAGCTATGGACTCGCCGTCTAGGCTAGCTACAACCCCCATCCCAGGTATAGCCTCAAAACTATCAGGATCCCTTGGGAGCCTACCGTACCTAGATCTATACTCCTCCAGTATAGCCTTGGCTATGGGGTGTTCACTCCACTTCTCAGCTATAGCTGCATGCTCTAGAACATCATCCTCTCTAAACCCCGAGGCTGGGATTACAGTTGCTACAACAGGTTTACCTACGGTTAGAGTCCCAGTCTTATCAACAGCTACGATGTTAACCTCGCTAGCTCTCTCCAGTGAAACCACATTCCTAACAATTATACCCTGTCTTGCAGCAACACCAACCCCTGCAACCACAGCCGTTGGGGTTGCTAGTCCTAGGGCGCAAGGGCATGCTACGAGTAGTACGGAGGCCATGAATATAAGTGATCTCTCAAACCCAGCTCCAACCACTAAATACCATATGGTGAATGTTGCTATTGCAATAGCTATTATGATCCATGTGAACAGCCCTGCAATCCTATCAACAATCCTTTGAAGCCCAAGTTTCCCGGCCTGAGCTTGGGATACAAGCTTAGCTACCTGAGCTAAGGTCGTACTACTCCCAACCCTAGTAGCTATAACGTGGAGCCACCCGTTTGTCACAAGTGAGCCAGCGTAAACAGGATCCCTCTCACCCCTCTCAACAGGCATGGGCTCTCCAGTGAACATACTCTCATCTACGTAAGCTTTACCTATAACAACAATACCGTCAACAGGGATCCTCTCACCCTGTCTAACAACAACCACATCCCCAACCCTAACCTCGCCTAGGGGAACCCTAACCTCACCACCACCCCTTATGATAGAGGCCTCCTGTGGTTGCATCTCAAGGAGTTTTTTAACAGCCTCCCCAGTGCTATGCTTAGCCCTAGCCTCGATATACCTCCCTGTTATAACAAATGCAAGTATCAACGCTGCAGCCTCGTAGTAAACCTCGCCATCAATCATACCAAGCGTTACAGCTAGGCTATAAACATAGATAGACCCTGTGCCTAAAGCTACTAGTGTATCCATGTTAGCAACTCTATTCTTGAAAGCCCTGTAAGCCCCTATAAAGAACCTTCTACCGGGAAAGAGTATTACGAGGGTGGAGCCGAGGAAGCCTAGCACCTCATAGTATGGGCTTGGGAAGCCTAAGGGAGACATCCTCAATAGCATTATTGCGAAAAGCGCGAAGCCCACTAGTAGGGATACTATGGACCATCTAAGTAGACTTGACAGCTCTACCCTACCAAACTCCTCCAACCTAGCCTCCTTAGTAACCCTAGCCCTATAACCCATACCCTCCAGGATCTTAACCACATCATCAACATTAACAGTCTCGGGGTTCAAGGATAGGATTACAGCCTTGTTTATGTGAGAAGCACTAGCATCAATAACACCTGGAACCCCTCTAAGCTTAGACTCCACTATAGACTCGTCATCAACAGAGACCATGTTCTCAACAACAAGTACAACCTCCTCCCTATAAACATCATAACCAGCACCCCTAACAGCCTTAACAATATCCCTTAAACTAACCCTAGAAGGATCATAAGTCACAAGAGCCTCATTGGAAGCAAGGTTAGCCTGAACGCTAACGACACCCCTAACACCGCTAACAACCTTCTCAATAGTGATTACACATGTAGCACAATGCATCCCTATAATCTTCAGCCTCTCACTAACAAAACCCTCGCTGATAGCCATCAACCTACCCCACCTATCACAAATGCACAGTCAAAGCATTAATCAATTAATTAATATTTTAATTAACGTTTTCTAACACCACCTTAAAGAGACATAGAAGGGGAAACAACTTCGAAGAGTGAGGGTCGTTAGCTAGAATAACCTAGTTTCCTGAAATCCTCCTTGTAACCTTTAAGTAAGTATTGTATATCACTTGATAATGCTACGAAGTTGAACCCCAAGGCTATCTTATCTAGTGCATCGGTAGCTCCTGACGTCATTATACCCGCTATTTTACCAGCTTTCCTAGCAGTATTTACGATCTCTTTTAAAGCATTCTTATAAATGGGATTATCGAAATCTCTAAATATACCTAGTGATGCTGTTAGATCGTTGGGTCCTACGAACACACCGTCTATACCATCAACTGAGACTATATCTGATATGTTCTCCACAGCTTTCCCTGTTTCAACCTGAGCTATAACCAGAATTTCCCTATCAGCTCTCTCATAGTACTCTCTCAAGTCCATTAAACCATACCTAGCACATCTCCTAGGACCAACACCTCTAATACCCTTAGGTGGGTATCTTGTAGCCCTTACAACTGCTAATGCTTCATCCCCTGTGTTAACATATGGTACCATCACTCCGTGTGCTCCAATATCCAGGACTTGCTTTATAATAACAAAGTCGTTCCACGGAACTCTGACTATGCTCACCACATCATCCCTCCCAACAGCCATCATCAAGTACTCTACATCTTTAATTGTTAAGGGTGCGTGCTCCATATCGAAAACAAGGAAGTCGAAGGGGAGATATGAGAGTGCTTCAACAACCTCGGGATTAGCTATGGTAACCCACGTACCGTAGACAGCACCCTTCCTAGAGATCTTATCTCTAAGCACTTGCAACATGTAAAACACCAGTATATGTAGCGTGTCTCGAGAACTTATTAAGGAGCGGGTCGGATGTTCCGGCTCTCCACACTACCTTAGGCTACCCTCTTAATCCTCATCCCCACACCTGGTGTCTGTTTATAGTTAAGGTTTAAAAGTTTGATCGGCCAAGGCTGAACTCTTCACCTCTCAGTCGAGGGGAGCTCCTCATCTACATTCTAGATATGTTATTGGAAGGTTTAATATTTGTATATCCGTTTAGCTAAGGTTTCCACCACTTACCCCTCTCTAGGTTTACCCACCACCATAACATATCTTAGACCCCAATTCCATTCCATCCTCTGGAGCCTACGGTGATCTCGATTTGACGCTCACCAATAACATGAGTTATGTTAAAGGTTTAAGACTTGTTGGTGTTGTAACCTCAGGGTCTAGGGCCTCAATAGTCCCAGTTAGGGTTTCTAAAGACTCCATAGATTTTGTTAGAGATGAAATGCTAGCTTTAATCGAAGACCTGGAGGAGGGAAGGTTATATTTCGGGGTTATTAAGGGTTCTACTAAGAAGGATGTAGCTATTGACAGTTCTAGCCTCCCAACAAACTTTGACCCTGAAAGGAGTCTTAGCTACACAGCACCCCTCATGACATGCTATGTTGAGGTTATAGGTGAGATTATAGGAGGCTCTCTAGAGCTCAACTTCTCCATACCAAGACCTGGGAGTAGGTTATACGTTGTAACAGGTGATTTTGACGTAGCAAGGTTACTTAAGCTACCTGAAGGGCTCCATGTGGGTTTCCATAAGTTTTCAGAGATGAGGGTGAGCTTGGATGTTAGAGCTCTAGACTACCATGTAGCAGTATTAGGGGCTACTGGTACTGGTAAATCAAGGCTTGTTAAGGCTTTGGTTGAGGAGGTTTTAGCTAAGACGGATTACAAAGTGCTGGTATTCGATCATACAGGCTTAGACTATAGCGATAGTTCGAGATGGAATGCTAGTGTTAACGTTATAGACGGTTCGAAGATAATATTAACCCCCGATGTGATTGCAGGAGTACTAGCTGATAGGATGGGTATCAGCGATCAACAACGCGATTACATCTTCGTAGCTACAACATTCTACATAGCACGTAATACTATGAGTGACTATGAGCAACGGGGTATCCTGGCTAGTGCAAGTTTAGAGTATGTATTGGAGAAACTAGATGCTATAAATAGGAACCTAGAGGATCTTCTAAAAGATTACTTTAAATCTTGTAAAAGTGGCTCTTTTAAGTGGGATTTCGAGGGGTTTCTGGAGGTGCTCGACGAGTGTTTAGTCGCGTTGAAGGCGTGGCCTAGCACTAGGCTTAAATTCAAACTGCTATCATCTATAAGGGTTGGTAGGAGGTTTTTCGAAGGCTATCTTAATGCTAGGAATGTGCTTGTTAACGATGTGGTTGAGGAGCTCTTCTCAGGTAGATCTAGGCTTGTTATAGTTGACCTCTCCAGGGAGGTTGAGTATGAGGCTAAGAAGTTCATAGTATACCAGTTCCTTAGAGAGATATGGGATAAGATTCTAGGGTCTAGGGGTAGAGCTGGGGTTTTAACTGTTGTAGATGAGGCTCATAACTATGCTTGTACACGAGGTTGCGAGCCTAGTAGTGATGTTATATCTAGGATTGCCAGGGAGGGTAGGAAGTGGGGTTTCGGGCTTATACTAGCATCGCAGAGAGTCATAGATCTAGCACCAGATGTTAGAAGTAATATTAATACAGTGTTCTTCTCAAGAGTGCAATCCGCAGGTGACTACGATGAGCTGAAGAGGTGGATTGAGGGTCTTCAGTTCATAGAGTACACGCTACCCCTACTAGCTAGGAGGGAGTTCTACTTAGCAGGGTTAGGTAATCCATTCAGGAAACCGCTGTTGGTGAGGGTTAGGGATGTCAGTTGAGGATCTTGAGGTAGCAGGTTTAGAGAGTTTAGATGAGAACCCTGAACTAGTACTGGAGCTCTACAAGCTAGCCATGAGAGTGGGCGAACGCCTCAAATCAACTCTAAGCGTAATACCGGAAAACTATAATACGGTTAGAGATAGGCTTGGAGTTAGAAGGTTTAACGAGATCCCCTCAGATGTTTTAAGCGTCCTAGCTGTTGATAGCACATGGTCCATTCCACATTTGGAGCTTGTTATGGGCACTATAGCTGTTATAGTATCAGGCTACGTTATAGTAGCCCCCCAAGGTCTTGGATCCTATGGTTTAAGCTTTGTAGCATTAAGGTTCTCCGGCGGTGATGATGATAGGTTTACGTTGAGCCTGGAGCTTTCAGCTAAGGTTAAAGAGTATGTTACAGCATTGAGACAACTTAAAAGAGATGTAGATATTGTTATGCTTGACGGCCCTCTCTATCATTCAATGATCCACGAGTTCTACATACCTTCAAGGTCTAGTAACGTACTAGAGGATTCCAGGAGGGGCTCGGGCTCTAAGCTAGCTTCCCATACTTCCAGAGCCCTCCTAGACCTCCTGGATAAAGCGGACTCTCTAGGAGTGCCTGTAGCAGGCGTTGTTAAGAGAGTTTCAAGTAAGCTACTCCTACCACGACTTGAGGGGTTGAGGGGCGTAGTGGATGTCGTGAGAAAATATAATGATAAGCTCGTGGCAAGCTTAATCCTAGAACCTGGAGAGTACATAGTTATAGAAAGCTATCTTGAGGAGTTCAGGAAATACCTTGAAGCATATAGTTTAAAGAACGTGTATAGGAGGATCCTGAAGATTATAGACTACTGTGTGGAAGCCCCTGAGGATAGCCTTGAGAGGAGACTGTGCAGGTACATGGAGAGAACAGCGATAGCATTCTATAAACATAAGGGAGGCTCTGTAGCACCCCAAGCCACAAGACTAGATGTATACCCGGGAGAGGACGTGGATAAAGTTGTAGCATACTGTATGGAGAACACTACAGAGAATAACGTGCCGGCACCGATAGACTATGTGGATAGGTACGTTAGGATAGAATCTCAAACGATAAAGAGGTTACATCAACTACTAAGAGCACACGGTAAAGGTCAAGAGGTCGAAGTAGCTCTAAACATTACAAACCCACAGAAAAAATACCTATATGAGTAAGCTAAGCGGAAACTCTTAAGGAGTTAAAGCCTACATGTAGCTTAAACCCGCTATGACCCCTATAAAGGGAAAAGATTAAATAGT
>Ga0080008_138099_pt1 | contig 48510 bp, 48 predicted proteins | sample ConCONMetagenome_FD_69211 | JGI IMG/M metagenome (GOLD analysis project Ga0080008, IMG submission 69211) | Hot spring microbial streamer communities from Conch Spring, Yellowstone National Park, USA - CON_C (SPADES assembly) (version 2) | ecosystem: Environmental > Aquatic > Thermal springs > Hot...
CTATCATCAATGAAGGAGGTGGATTACCATCATTATAATCTATACTTCCAGAATATCCTGCACAACCATATTTAGACCATCCAGCTAAACTTCCAGATGACCAATCTTCATATAAAAGAAGTGTATTATAAGGATTGCTTATACTAGTTGCACTTGGATTTCCATACCATAAATATATTGTTTTAGTAGAACTCCTGGGTATAAATGAAACTTTTACCCATATTCTTGTATTGGCCGTATTACAAGTATTTGGTTCTATCCAATAATTTAATAATGTAGTAAAATCAGAATCTGTAAATCTTATATCACCACAATCAGATCTCATTTTACCTTGCGATATTAGGGTTCGTGTATCTAAAGTCACCAATATTTGATAGTCTATCAGGTTATTTGAATTCTGCGTATTATTTATTAAAATTGGTCTATAATATAACCATCCACTTAGAGAATAAACATTGTTCAAAAAAGATATTAAAATAATTATTAATCCAAATATCAATATCCTCAATAATTTCATTTTTTATTATGATGTTTTTTCACTTATAAAATTTATCATAAAATGCATTTACATATAAACCTTATACATTAATCTTATTAAAAATGGAAATTGAAATTTTTCCAATAGGTGGATATTCATATATAGGAAAAAATATGAGTGCAATAAGAATTGATGATAAAATAATTATAATAGATATTGGAATAAATGTAGATAAAATATCTCAATTTGGAGAAAGAGAAGATATAATAAATAAACCATTAAAAGAATTATATGATTTAGATATAATACCAGATGATTCAATTTTAGAAAAATATAGGGACAAAGTAAAGGCAATAATATTAACGCATGGGCATTTAGATCATATAGGTGCTGTAAACTTTATTGCACCAAAATACAATGCACCAATTTATGCATCTCCATATACAATTGAATTAATAAAACAACAAGAAAAAGAATATGGAATTGTTTTACCAAATGATTTAAAGAAAATATCCCCAAATTCTTCAATTAAAATTTCAGAGAATATTTTAATTAATTTTATTAATATTACTCATTCAATTCCACAATCATTAATGATTGATATTCAAACAAATAAGGGTCATATAATATTTTCTGGTGATTTTAAATTTAATAATTTTCCAGTTATTGGTAAAAAACCTGATAAAGAAAAATTAAAGAAAATTGGAAAGGAAGGAGTTTTATTATTAATTCCCGAAACGACAAGAGCAGATGAAAATTCAAAATCCCAATCAGAAATTATTGAAAGATATATGTTATATGATGTATTAACTTCAATAGATACAAAGGGAGTAATTATAACAACATTTTCATCACATATTGCAAGATTAAAATTAATAGTTGAATTATCAAAAGAGATAAATAGAAAACCTATATTTCTTGGAAGAAGTTTGGGAAAATATATTAATGCAGCAGAAAATATTAATTTATATAATTTTTCTCAAGAGGCGGAAGTATATTTTGACGCCAGAGATTATAAAAAAGTTTTAGAAAAAGTTGAAAAGAATAAAGAAGAGTATTTATTAATTGTTACCGGACATCAGGGGGAACCTGGTTCTGTTTTAGATAGAATAGCAAGAGGAGAATATAATTTTGTTCTAAGTAATACAACAGTAATATTTGCAAATAATGTAATCCCACATCCAATAAATGAAGCAAATAGAAAAATATTAGAAGAAAGATTAAAAAGAAGAAAAGCAGAAATAATAAAAGATGTACATGTATCAGGTCATGCAAAAAGCCAAGATCATATAATGTTAATAAAAATGCTAAATCCAGAATATATAATACCAAATCACGGAGATATAAATAAAAAGGCATCATATTATAATATTGTATCAGATTATGGATATACCTTAGGAGAAGACATATTTTTCTTAGAAGATTATCAGAGAAAAATATTTAATATATAAAGTTAATATATTTTTATGAAATCAATACATATTTACATTGAATATATTTTAATAATCCTATTATCAGTATTCACATTTTATTTTGTTTTTACATGGTGGAATAATAATAAAATATATGCAATAAATTTCTATAATCAAAATAAATTTCAATATGATTCAAAATATATAGAAAATGTATTAAGTAATTTGCAAGATAGTTTATATTTTAATATAAATTTTAATTTAGATGGATACAACATATATTGCTTAAATAATTTAACATTAATTAAATCTAGCAATTTCTGTAAAACAACATTAAATAATCTAACATATCAAGGAGATCTAATATATTCGTATGGAAATTATTATGTGTATGATCCAAAGATAAATGGATATTATTTATTAGAAAATAAAAATAATATTACATTGTATGGGTGTTTTGAGAATTATTTATCATTAATAATATTGACAAATAATTGTACAGGGGTTTGCTATGGAAACTGCAATTTAAACATAGTTAAAAATAAAACATTTATTTATTCAATAATAAAATGAAAACACAATTATTGTTAGAGCAAGTATTGTTTATTTTTTTAGTTTTATTATTTATATCAAGTTCTCTAATATTCTATTATAACTATCTAAATAATTTGAATTATAAAAATTCATTAATAAAAAACCAAATATATAATTTAATATTAGAAGATGCAAAATTAAATAACCAATCAAATTTGTTATATTATCAAGGTTATCACTATTTAGTTGGTACTATAATAATTAAAAATTCATAAATATGTTAAAATTATATGAAAAAAATTATTGCCGAAGATATACTAAAATATTTTAATAACGAAATAAAAAAAGAATCTTTTATACCAGACATAAAATTTGATATCGATAAATCGCAAATTGATATAATTTATCCGTTAATTGGAAAACTAGCATATGCACATATTTATTATGATAATGTATCCGAAGAACTTATATATGAATTATTAGAGCCAGAAATATCAGATGAAGAAATGATATTAATAGAAAAGGTAAAACAATATATTTTAGATGAAATGTATAAAAATCCTGAAGAATTTCTAAATAAGAATAAAGAATATGTATTAATAAAAAAATTAGAAGAATTTGTAAATAAGTATAAGATAAAAATAGATAAAGATTTATTCATAAAATATTATTATTATTTATGGAGAGATATGTTGGGATATGAAAAAATTCACCCATTATTTTATGACATATTTATTGAAGATATTTCATGCGATGGATATGATATACCAATATACGTACACCATAATAAATTTGGAATATTAAAGACAAACATAATTTTATCGAGAGATGAATTGGATAGATTTATAGTAAAGTTAGCGCAAAAGGCTGGAAAACATATATCATATGCGGAGCCAATTTTAGATGCAACATTACCTGATGGATCGAGGGTAAATGCAACATATTCGCAAGAAATTACTACGCATGGTCCAACATTTACAATAAGAAAATTCAAAAAGCAAATGCTATCATTAGTAGATTTAATAAAATTAAATGTGTTAGATTCTGAAACTGCCGCATATTTATGGACCTTAGTAGAATTTAGAGCGAACATATTAATTGCTGGTTCAACATCTTCTGGAAAAACAACATTATTAAATTCAATTGTACAATTCATACCACCAGAAGCAAAGGTGATATCCATTGAAGATACAAGAGAATTACAATTGTATCATGAAAACTGGATTCCCGCGACAACAAGAAAAGGTTTCTTTGTTGGAGATAAATACTATGGAGAAATTGATATGTATAAACTATTATCAGAATCTTTTAGACAAAATCCAGATTATGTAATTGTTGGAGAAGTAAGGGGGGAAGAGACATATGTAATGTTCCAAGGAATGGCTTCTGGTCATTCTGCACTATCAACCGTACATACTGATAGCTGGAGAACATTAATAAGAAGATTAACAACACCACCAATTAATTTAACTCCAGACCATGTTGCATTATTAGATGTAGTAATATTTACAATGAGGGCAAGAAACATTTCCCCCTCCGCTAGGAGAATAAGAGAGATTGTTGAAGTAGGAAAATATTTGAATAGAAAGGTTGAAAATGAAACGGTTATAAAATGGAATTTTGAAGATGATACATTTGAAAAAAGAGATTTGGGGAAGTATACTGAAGAGACATTAAAATATAGAGTTGGATCAAATATAAGTTTTAAAGATTCGATAGAAGAGAAAAAACAAGTAATAGATTATTTAGTAAAAAAGAATATGAGAGAAAATAAGAAAATTGCTGAATATATAAAGCTATATTATACAGATAAAGACTCCTTATTGAAGAAAATATGAACTTTTTAGTAAAAAAATTATATCCATATTTTAAGGATAAAAAATATGATATATTTTATACACAATTTAAAACTTCTATTGAAGATTACGTAAAAGCAACATTAAAATATTCCTTCCTAACATTTGTTTTATCCTTTATATCTTTATCTTTGATGTTTATCTTTTACCTAAATTTCTATGATATAGTACTATTTTCTGTAAGTATTTTATTTGGAATTATTGTTGGTTTTCTAACATTTATTTATTTTTATATTTATCCAACATTAGCAAAAGCAGATTATATAAAAGATATAGAAGATAATTTACCATTTTTTGCATTATACTTTTATTCATATTCAGGTTCTCAAATGAATATAATAAATATATTCAAATTATTAAATAGAGAAAAAAGATTTGGAGCAATAAATAAAGAAATTTCATATTTATTAATATTAATTGACAATTTTGGATATGATATTTTATCTGCATTATTGGAATTGGCTCGAAAAACACCTTCAGAAAAATTCAAAGAATTCTTATATGGGTTGATATCAGTAATTAGATCTGGAGGTTCTCTAAAGGATTTTGCTAGAATATATGCAAAACAAAATTTAGAAGAATACGAAATACAACTAAAGGAATATAATGAAAAAGTCAATTTGTGGATAACTTTGTATGCATTTTTCTTTATAACATTTCCAATGATATTATTAATTTTAGCATTCCTGTTTTCAATTGCATCTGGAAATGTAAATATTTTAAACTCATTATTGTTTTTCTTTATTGTAATTATTCCATTTTCATATATTACATATCTATATATGATACACATATATCAACCAAAGATTTAGAAATTAACAAATCCTTTCTTCACTAAATCAATCGCTTCTTTTTTTAATTTTCTAAAACAAGATATATGAAAAATCATCTTTTCCCCATTAAAATTTATTATCTTATATTTTTCATTATCATATACTGGTCTATTGCAATATTTACATTCACCAATTTTATTTCCCATAAAAAATAATTTGTGTTTATTATATAAAAATCTAGTGAACCCCTTCTGGTATTCCTTTTCTTTTTCTTATAGAATCTACTATTTGCTGTTGTAAATCTTTTGGGACTTTCTCATATACCTGATCTTCTAAGAACCAAACACCCCTTCCAGATGTTGCAGATCTTAATTCATCTGTAAATCCAAATATATTTGCTACAGGCACCTTTGCCTTAATTGTTGCTCTTTCTTCTTCAATATTCATTTCTAATATCTGTCCTCTTCTTGATTGTAATATAGATGTTACATCCCCGATGGTTTCTGGAGGAGTATCAATCCTTATAACTTGCAATGGTTCATATAATGTTGGTTGTTCAAGAATAGCACTTTTAATTGCATCTTTTGTTGCTGGAATTATTTGGGCAGGACCTCTATGGATTGCGTCTTCATGTAATACTGCATCAATTAATTTAACTTTCATCATTATACAAGGTTCCCAGGCTAATGGACCCTGATTCATAACTTCCTTAAACCCTTCTACTATATATTCTATTACTTCTGGTAAATGAACAATACCTCTTGTCATATCAATCAATACATTCCCATTTTGTACCATTATAATTCTCCTTGCTTCTTCTTTATCAAATCCAATCTCATTGAATACTTTCCATAAATCTTCCCTTTTAATTCTTCCTTCGGGGATTTTTCCTTCCCTAATATACCCCCTCATTTTTTCATATATTTCATATGGTAAAGGTTCAATTTGTATATATATTTTATTATGTTTATTTGGAGATTTTCCTTCATATGTTTGCGTAACCCCATTAACAGATTCTCTATAAATTACTATCGGATTTCCAACCTTTACAGGTATTCCAAAATCATTTTGTACTCTATATTCTATTATCTGTAAATGTAAATCTCCTAAACCAGATACTAAAATTTCCCCAGTATCTCTCTTCTGTTCAACTTTCATTGTTGGATCTTCTCTTGTTAATAAATCTAATGTTTCAATTAATTTTGGTAAATCATTTGGATTCTTTGGTTCAAAAGATTTTACAACTACAGGATCTAACCAATGTTTCATTTCTTCAAATGTTTCAACACTTTTTGGATCTTGAACCTTTCCAATAATTGTTTCTCCTGGATATAATCCTTTTATTCCAACTAAAGCAATTATATTACCAGCCTTTGCAGAATCTACATTTATTCTTTGTATTCCCTTCCATACAGCAACCTGTTGTATTTTTATTTGTCTTCCAGCTTGAATTAAAAATACATCATCACCTTTCGATAAAGTACCTGAAAATATCCTTGCAGTTGCAATCTCTTGTTTTGATACCTTATCAATTATTACGTTTGTTACATTTATTACTATTGGTCCATTCGAATCTAAATTTAACATTGCTTTTCCAACATCTAAATTTATATTTCCCCTCCATATATTAGGAATTCTGTATTTTTGTGCTTCAACTGGAGAAGGTAAATGCTTTATAACCATATCTAATACAACTTTTGCAACGGGTGCCTTTTTTCTCATCTCTTCCTTTAACTTTTCTTTATCTTCTAAAAATTGATTATATATTTCAATTATATCTTTAAATGAAACATTATATTTTTTCATAAAAGGTACTGACAATGCCCAATGAAATTTTGCAGATCCAAATGCAACAGATCCGTCATTTACATTTACGTTCCATTTTCCCTTAAATTCTGGAGGAGAGTATTTATCGATTAATCTATTTATTTCAATAACTATTTTTCCAATTCTTTCCATAATTTGTTGTGGAGATAATTTTAGCTCTGTAATTGCTCTATCGGTTTTATTTATAAATAATACTGGTTTTACATATTCTTTCAATGCAGTCCTCAATACAGTTTCTGTTTGAGGCATTATTCCATCAACAAAATCCACTACAACAATTGCACCATCAATAGCTCTAGTAGCTCTGGTAACCTGTCCGGAAAATTCTACGTGTCCTGGAGTATCTATTAAATTTATCAAATAATCTTGATTTTCATAATTATGAACCATTGAAACTGCTGCTCCGTATACTGTCATTTCTCTTTCTCTTTCAGTTTCATGCCACCACGTAAACATTGCCTCGCCTGCAAGTTCCTCAGCCAACATTCCCGCGCCTGCCAATAAAGAATCTGTCAATGTTGTCTTTCCATGGTGTATATGCGCAATTATACCTATATTCCTTATATTATTCGGATTATTCATAACTTTCAATATTCTTTCAGTTAAACTTGCCATTATAATAAAATGAAGAATAATATTTTAAAAGATGCTTTTTAAGTATATATGCTTAAAAATATAAGCTCATTTATTATAATACTTACGAACAATTCTATATCTACCATAAAGACTTTGAATATAATGTAAAGATTGTAAAGTATTTAAAATTTTATTTAAACATATATTTATGAAATTAAACACAAAGTTTATTGTTGGAATACTTTCATTGATTATCTTTATCATAATAGTATCAATAAGTGATAAATCTACTGTTAACTATAAATTAGAAAAAATAAATTTGCAATTATATTCATTAAGTCTATATGGGGATGGATGTTATTTGTATAATGTTACAGACGGATATTTCATAATAAAAAATATAGGGCCAGGCATAAATTACATAGTACCATTAGTAGAATATGTTAATACTACTTCATTTATATTTTGTAATCAGACGGTTCATTATAGCGTAACAGTAGAGAAATGTCCCTTCATTTGGTATCCTTGTAATGTATCATGTACACCTGAAGGAATATGTCCAATGGTAAAATGTCCTGAATATTCATGTTTTAATATGACATATCATATAAACATAACCCATCCAATAATAATTGCAAACAATGATATATTTTTATATGATAATAATGTTTATTGTTATTCGGAAAATAACTGTAACATAATTTATCAATTACTACCCAGAGAATACCTATACGGTCTAATATATCAACTAATAGTTTCTAGACCTCCAGTCCTTCCAGTAGTTCCCATATCTAAATAATCAAATTATTCACATGAGGCTTGGAGTATTATATTCTGGAGGAAAGGATTCAAACTATTCATTATATATTGCATCAAAATATCATGAGATATCTGTACTATTAAATATAATTCCAAAAAATAATGAAAGTTATTTATATCATTATATTAATAATAATTTAACTGAACTACAATCAAAAGCTCTGAATATACCGATAGAAAGATTTAATATAAATAATAATGAAGAGGAAACATTGTTTGAAGTGCTAAAATATTTAAAAGAAAAATATAATATTGATGGAATTGTTACTGGGGCAATTAGGTCTACATATCAAGGATCTAGATTTCAAAGGATATGCAGGAGATTAAATCTATGGTGTTTTAACCCTTTATGGCTAAAGGATGAAGAAGAATATTTATATGAATTATTGGAAAATAATTTTCGTTTTATAATTGTTGGATGGTATACCTATCCATTAGATATAAATATTTTAGGAAAAGTTGTTGATGAAAATATAATAAAAAAATTAATTGAATATAAAGAAAAATATAAAATAAATATTGCGGGAGAAGGTGGAGAATATGAAACCTTTGTTTTATATCAACCATTATTTAAGAAAAAGATAATAATAAAAGATTATGAAATAAAAATAGAAAAAAATTATGCAGAATATATTATAAAAGATGCTTATTTAAAATGATTGGAATAATTCATACAAATAAAGAAGGATTATCAAAATATGAGTTCCTATATCCAATAGTAAATATCTTAAAAAAATTAAACATTAATTATAAAATTTTTTCGTATAAAGATAAAGTAAATGAATATTTTGAAAAAATAATAGTAACAGGTACTGCAATAATGGATTTTGATTATTTAAATTATATAAAAAATTTCGAATTTATAATTGAAAACAATATAAAAACTCTTGCAATATGTTCTGGAAGTCAAATATTAACAAAATTATTAAATTATGGTTTTGAAGATAAAGAATTAATTGGAAAATATTATGTAAAAATAATTAATAAAGATAAGATAATTGATAAAGATTTTGAAGCATATTTTTTGATAACAAAGATTCCGAAGATTGATGAAAAATTTTATATAATTGGAATGGTAGAAAATATTCCAGTATTGTATAAATATAAAAACATATATTTTTCATTATTTCATCCAGAAGTTTTAAATAAAAATATAATAATTAATTTTCTAAAATATATATAGCCCCTACCAGGGTAACCTTTAGATAGATGAAAAAGGTTGAGTTAGTAGGGGTACAAAATGAAGAAACCGTCCCAGGCTGAAAAATGATGAATTAAAGCTAACAGATAAAAAAATTATTCTTCAGCCTTTTCCCTTCTTTTTTTCTTATTCTCTCTTCTTGATTCTATTAATATTGCAGCTATTATTATTACTGCCAATATTACTAATATCCAGAATATTAATCCTGAAAATGGTAATGATACTGAAGCTTCTTTTGGTACAGAATACTCTTCAACCAATGAATATAATATTTTTCCTGTTTGTTGGTCCATTATATTTACGTATATTGTTACATTATTACTTTCTGCAGTTACATTTAATGGTATTCTTTCGGTATATGTACCTCCTATTTGTATTTCTTGTTGTTCTGGGTATACTTTTCCTCCAACAGCATATGCTTGTATTAATAGATTATACACCTTTGTTGTATTTGAACTTATTATTAAGTATATTGTTGAATTTTCTTTATATTTTAATGGTATATATCCAACCAATGATGCAATTATTGGTTTTGGTTCTATCTTTGTTCCGTTTACATATAAATTGTATGTATATGTTTGCGATACTCCATCATAATTAAATACAAACTGAATTGGATAATAACCTGCTGTTAAATTTTCTGGAATTCTTACTACTACTGGTAACTGTGTTACTTGATTTGGTGATAATGTTATTGTTGATAACTGTTGGAATATATTTAACTGTTGTGACATTACTACTGGTTGTACTTGTATATCCATTGGCAAGTTAGATTTCAGATTTACATATAATTCTATAAATCGTCCTGGTTTTACATTAAATGTGTTTGTATATACATTTAATACATTTACTGGCTGTATTTTTTGTGCATTTATTGTTATTGTATAACTATACTGATATATTCCCACTCCATTTTGATATACATATAGTATAACTTTATAATATCCTGGTTGTAATCCTATTGTATTTAATAGTAATATTACTTCTCCTTGGGAATTTGGAGATATTGTCTGTGAATCTCGTAAATTGTATACTAAATTTCCATATTGATCATATAATAACATTTGAACTGTTACATCTACTGTTTGATGACCTGGATTCTTCACTAATACCCCCACATTATATATTGAATTTGCTAGATTATTCAATAAATTAAAGTTTGGCGATATTGAAATTATTTCTATATTTTGTCCATTTTGATTGTTTGATATATAAAAGGATTGTTCTGCTTGTTGTATTAATACTTGTCCATTGGATAATACAACTGTCAATTGTTCTAATACATACATTTTTCCTTGCACATTCTTTAGATAATAACCTGGTATTTTAATAGTTAATAAATTCTCCCCAGGTTTTAGATTTACGCTTTTTTGTGTTTGATATATTATATTTCCATCTGAACTATATAATGTTAATGTTAATGTTGCAGATTGTACATTTGTTCCAACATTTTGTAAGTATACTACAGACTGTACATTTATTCCATATTGTTGTGCATATTGTTGCGAGATTACTGTTGGTAACCTTATTAATGATAATGTTAAATTATATGGTACAAATGTTAAATTATATGTTTGATTTGCGGTTACATACTGTAAACCCGATGGATACAATAATGTTACATTTGCTTCTACTGTGAAATTATATTGTCGTGGTGGACATGTGGATTGTGTACATGAACTATACTGTTTTATTAAATTTTGCAATTCTAAAGGATTCACTGATACTTGATATATATTCATTCCTGTGCAAACTGATATTTGCTCAAAGTATTGATATATTAATTGTCTATTTGGTGCATATATATTGAAATACAGATATGCTTGTTGTGGTTCTTGGTCTACTTCATACAATTTTACTATAAATGTTAAATTATTCAATGTATTTGCTAATAATGTTGGCGTTTGTGGTTCTATTAGTAATTGCTGCGCATTTATTCCTGATGCTAGTACTACTATTCCCGCTAAAAAACTAAATAATCTTTTTAGTGTTACTACCACTTTGTTGTCCATAATTTAACTTATTATGGAAAAATTTATAAATGTTATTACCTGATGTATAGTATATCACTATCACCTGGAAGGTATCCTAATATAATGTTGTAATCAACTTTAAAAATATTTTCTAATTGTTTTGAGATATCGATTGGTTTCTTATTTCCAGGAATTAATATAACATATCTTTTATATTTATCTTTTATACTTTCAGGTACTCCTGGTATGACATTATAATTTTCAAATGCCAATGCAATCTCTAAATTTACTTTTACATAATTCTTCTCCCCGTATATCATGAAAGAACCTTTTTTTAAATACATTCCAGAAGGTACCTTCTTTGATATCTGATCTGGATATACATAATATACATCTATGGAAGATAATTTATTTTTCCATGCTCTAGAATATGATCCAACAAATTTTGCAGCTTCATATATATCTATTTCACTTGCATTTCTTCCATTTTTTAATATACCAAAGGGGGATCCCACAATATCTGCATGAAATATCAAATCATTTTTTTCTAAATATTTATTTATAATGATTTCATTTGTAATAGAATCTTTTCCAGCAATTAACAGAAAATTATTCGTTGTAAACATCCATCTAAATTTTTCATACCATTTTTTGTTTCTCTTAATTTCTTCTTTCTTTTTTTCAATAACTATTTTTTCCTCAATGTTATTTAATTTTTCTTCTAATTCTTTTATCAAATTTTCTATTTTCTGTTTTTTATTTTTTAATTCTTTTATTTTTTCATATATTTCGTTTATGTTTTCATATATACTTTTTTTAGTATCAATTTTTATTTCCATTTTTCCAACAAATATTGTAAAATGCACATTTTTTACATTTTTCAGAAAATTTTTTTCCAGGATCTTCTTTATTATCAATCATATCAATTATCTTATCTTTTATATTTAATATTTTCTTTATTTCACTATTATTTTTAAACTCTATTTCTATTTTATGATTATTCTTTGCATATAATAATATACCTTTTCTTATATCATAATTTGGAAATTCATCCTTCAATAATAAGTAGTATGAGTATAATTGTGTAATATGTTCCTTTCTAAAAAATCCGGATTTTATTTCATAAGGTATTATATGTTTTTTATATATTTCTAACTTATCGATCCTACCAACTATATTATATTTCAAAGATGTAACATCAAATTCTGTCTTTATTTTTGGTTCCAAGAATTCCCATAATTCTATTCCATATAAATCATTATCTTTCATAAAATTAAACACATTTTTCGCTCTGTCTTCTATGTCTTTTATTACATAACTATATGCCTTTATCTTTATATCATTTTTATCTAAATTTAAATTTTTTATCTGTTCTTCAAATTCTTTTATAGATTCTTCCAATAATTTTATTAAAAAATTATTATATAAATTTAATATTTTTTCATATTCAACAAACTCCTTTATATTAAATATTATCTCTTTCTCTTTTTCATTTATTTTATCAAATAAAGAATGAATAATTGATCCAAATATTTTCTGTTCAGTATCTTCTTCTGAATATCCCAAAACTCTTTTCAAATAAACTTTTCTGGGGCAAAAAATATAATCTGTTATATCCGTTACTCTAACAAAAATATCATTTAATTCCACGTTTTATTTATATTTTTAATATTTATAAAATATAACGCCGATATATCTTAAATGAAAATAAAAACATGGGTTGATAAAAATACCTGCATTAGTTGTGGAACATGTATTGCAATTACACCGGAAATATATGAATACGATGCTGATGGAAAAGCAAAAGCAAAAGTTGAAGTTATTGAAGATCAAAATTTAATACAAAAAGTTAGAGATGCTGAAGTTGCATGCCCAACGCATTCAATTAAAGTAGAAGAAGTAAAAGATTAATGAAATATATAGTAGATATTGATTATAGTAAATGTATAAATTGTCTAGCTTGTTATTTGATAAATAAAAATGTTTTTTCAATTGAAAATAACAGAATAATAATAAAGAATAATATAATATCTTCTGACGAAGATATAGAAAATGTAAAAATTGCTGCCAAAGCCTGTCCTACAAACGCTATATATTGTCAGGAAATATCAGATAAAAATTAATAAATTATGAGATACTATATTCAGGTATGGCATTTTATGATACATTCTTAACATTATTGAACAACCTGGGATTCTTTAATGTTATATTACCATTTTTGCTAGTTTATGCTATAATGTATGGTATATTAAGTAAATATAAAATATTAGGTGATCCTTTTGCTGAAGGGGATAAAGGAAAGGTTGCAAGGAGTTTAATATCAATCATATCTGCATCTACAGGATTTTTTATAGTTGGATCTGCAAATGTAGTATTATCATTAAAAACCTTAATCCCATATTTAGTGTTATTTTTATTAACAGTATTTTTCCTTATATTAGCAATTTCTCCATTTTTACAGAGAGAAGAAAAGAGTGGAGAAGTACAAATAGGTAATAGGGCAAGGATGGTTTTATTAGCATCTTCTATAATTATATTTACATTAATGGTGATATTTATACTTGGATTGTATAATTATATTAATTCTGCACTAACATCTCCGGTACTTTCTTCATTACAACCATTTATAGAAACTTTAGCAGTTCTTGCGATAATGTTTGGAATAGCATATTGGGCTGTGAAACCTGAAAAAGGCCAAAAATCAGAACCTCCAAAATCAAAATGACAGACTTAAATCAACTATCATCACAAATAGGTTTTGTTCAGGGAAATTTTAACCAGTTACTATCACAATATGGAATTATAAATTTTGTTTTACCATTTTTATTAATATTTTCTTTGGTATTCATGTTATTAGAATTGTCCAATTTATTAAAAGCAAGTCCTGATGATACTGTAGGTAGAAAATTAAGTGCTTTATTTTCTCTTGGATTTGCCCTTTTATCAATATATAATCAGGATTTGATAATATGGTTATTATCTTTTATTCCTAAGGCTACTTTAGTTATAATTGGATTTTCTCTACTGGCTATTGCTTTGGCATTTACAAATAAAAAGATACCAGGAGGATTAAGGGCATTTTTTGCATTTCTTGTTGTAGGAATAATATTATGGCTAGCCATGAATTCTTTAAGTATTTCAGGGTCATCTTCATCATCATTACCATTGATATCCTTATTACTTCAAATACTTGACTATCTTATGCAATCCGGTATGTTGGCATTATTAGTTGTATTTGGACTTGTATTCTTAGTAATAATGTGGGTAGTTGGTGGGGATAAGAAAAGCGGATCGAGCGGAGGCTCAGCATCATCAAAGTAAATAAAATGGAGTCGTCATCATTTATTTATGCTTTATTTTCACAATATGGTATATTTACGATTGTAGCACCATTTTTATTAGTATTTTCATTATTATATGGATCTCTTAGAAAAATTGGTTTGTTTGGAAGAGATAATCCTAGTAAAGAGAAATTGTATGCAATAATTTCTATAGTAATAGCATTCTACTATCTATATAGCATATCTGATGTTATATTTACTTCATACTTTATATCATTCTTCTTTTTTGAAATACTTATCATATTTTTCATTTTAATGATTATTGCATTAATGGCTGGTATATCAGAACCATATGGGGGAGATGATGAATTTCAGAAATATAAACAATCTTCTCATAATGTTATTGTCGGCCTTCTAACTCTTACTGTTTTATTTGCATTTCTATATGCATCTTCAGTAGATTTTGAAGGATTTGGAACCGCTGCTCAAAATATAATGACAGAAATAATGGTTGCATTGATATTTAGTGGTTTACTTCCATACCTCATAATAGGAGGATTTGTACTTGCAGCTCTATATTGGGTATATAAAAAGGATGAACCTCCAAAGAAAAAACGTAAGAAGAAATACTTCTTCATAGCACCTGCAGAAGCTCTATATGAGTTACCAGAATTCACGAAAAGTAGAAAATAATCATTTAAAAATTTTTTATTATATAAATTAATGGCAATATTCATACCTAAAGATAAAAAAATAAGAGATATTGTTGAATATATAAAGAAAGGGGAAGATATAATTGTAACAGACAATAATGGAAAAATCTTGGGTGTTTTAGAAAATTCCAAAGCAATTAGATATTTATATAGACCAGATACAAAAATTGAAAAGGTAGTAAATAGGATAAAACCATTAAAAACGAATAACATAATTGATATAGTAGAGAAATTAATTAATTCTAATTCTAGAGTAACTTTTGTAAGAGAAAATGGAAAAATAAAGATAGTTAATATATATGATATATTAAAAGAAATATTAAATGACAAAGACATATTGAAGAAAATGAATTTAAATGAAATAATAAATGAAGCTTATACAATATATGAAGATGATAATATTAAAAAAGCAATTGGTACAATGAAAGACAAAGGCATATCGAGATTAATAGTATTGGATAAAAATAATAAAGTATCTGGAATAATTTCATTAACAGATATATTAAAATATATGCTAATTGATAATAATAATAATATAAGAACACCAAATGAAAAAGATTTTGATATAAAGATAAGATCAATAATGAATAGTAAATTAATATTTGCAAATATTGATGACAATATAGAGAAAATAATTAATTTAATGATAGAAAATAAAGTATTTTCATTACCGATATTGAACAACGGCAATTTAACTGGTATAATAACAGCAAAAGATATATTAATAAGTTATTTACAGCATAAAAGGGAAAAAGAATATAATCTAGTTGTTCATGGGATACCTTTAGATGAAATAGACATTAATCATATTAAAAAAATGTATGAAAAATTTTATAAAAAATACAGAAATGTTTTGGGAGAAAACATTAGATTATCATTACATATCAAAAAGATAAATGAAAATAAGATAAACAAAAAAATATACTATCAAATTAAAGCAAAATTAATACATAATAATGGTAAATTCACAATTGATGATCATGGATATGACCTATATTCAACAATAAAAGATGTATTTTCAATATTAGAAAATGAAGCTGAAAAGATAAAACATAAAAATGAAAGTAGATATATGTTAGAAAATATGTTTAAAAATGATATAATATATTATTTATAGGATGATATTGATACCTGGAGATAATCTAAGGAAAAAAGATAGTAATTCGTATGAAAGAAATAATAATTATTGTTCAAAATATATATTATTAGTAAAAGAGGATAAAACTACAAGGCTTTTCGGATACTATATGCCAGAAGTAAATGATATTATAATTGGAAAAGTGATTGATGTGTTATCGAATGGGTGGCTAATTGATATAAATTCCCCATACTTAGGTAAATCATCCTTAAAAGAAATTGGGGTAGACCCTAATGATTTATATACTTATGGTGATTATATATTATGCCAAATCGTGAGAATGACAAAGAATAAATTAATAGATTTAGAGATTAAGAAAAAGGAAAAGTTAAATGATGGATTAATATTAAAAGTTGATCCTGTAAGAATTCCAAGATTAATTGGAAAAAATTCATCGATGCTGAATTTAATCAAAGAATATTTGAAGATTGATATAATAATTGGAAAAAATGGAAGAATATATTTAAATGGCAATATAAATGATGTATATAAAGCAGTAGATATTATTAGATTTATTATAAACAATTCTTATAAAAGTGGCTTAACTGAAAAAGTTAAAGAGATTTTAGAAAATAAATAGAAATGGTGAAAAGGTTTGATGGTAGAGAATATAACCAATTAAGGAAAATAAATATAAAGTTAAATGTAATTGATAATGCAAAAGGATCTGCAATATTTTCTTTTGGTGATACAGTTGCATTAGCTGCTGTATATGGACCGAAACCATCAAAAATGTCCTTAGATTATGAAAAAGCATTCTTAAGGGTTAGATATAATATGTTAACATTTTCTACACCTGAAAGAAAGAAGCCTACGCCTGGTAGAAGAGAAATTGAATTATCTGAAGTGATTAAGAGGGCATTAGAACCAGCATTATTATTAGAAGAAATTCCTGGAAGCATTATAGATATATATATTGAAATATTAAATGCAGATGCTGGGACCAGGACTGCAAGTATAAATGCGGCATCTTTAGCATTAGCTTTAGCAGGTATTCCAATGAAAGATTTGGTAGTAGCTCTAGCAGTTGGAAAAGTTGGAGAAAAAATTGTTGTAGATTTAAATAAGGAAGAGGAAGATTATAATTCTGAAAAATTAAAAAAAGATTCTGAAAAATCAAAATATATAGAATATTATGGAGAAGGAAGAGCTACAGATATACCGGTTGCAATAACTCCTTCTGAGAAAAAATTTACTTTAATACAGTTAGATGGAGAAATTTCGAGTAAGGAATTAAATGATGCGTTAAATCTGGCATTGGAAAAATCATTAGAAATAAAGAATTTAATGAAAAAGACAATCTTGCATGAATATAGGGTTAGCAATCTATAATTATTTATACCTTTAATATATGGGATATATATTTTATAAACTCTTCTAAAAATTTAATTGACATTTTCAGTTCTTTTATTAATTCATTTATTTCCTTTTCTATTTCTTTTTTCATATTATTTTTATTCTTAACATTTATATTTTTAATTTCCTTTTTCAAATTATCTAATTCATTTTTTATATTCATCATTCTACTCAGAACTTTTGATCTTAGTTTTATACCTATAAGATTTTGAAATATATTATCATATTCATTAGCAATCAAGAGAAGACGATGTAAATTCATGCCCTTCGAATTTATTTCTTCATTAATTTTTTTCTTTATTTCTTTTATCTCCTTTTTTTTCTTTTTAATCTCATCAACTGAATGTATACCATGACTTGTTATATATGTAATAGTATTACCAAGTTCGCTTAAATATTGTGGTAAATTACTTTTTATATGTGCGCTATTTAATTCTTTAACTATTCTATCAACAAATGTACGATAATGAGAGTTAAAATCGTTCATTATTCCATCGAAAATTTTTTGAATTTCTTCTATTTCTCTTTTAATTTTTTCAATTTTCTCTACCGTCCTTTTTATATTTTTTTGATATTTAATATCTATATTTTTGTCAAAACGTTCCCTTATAGTATTACCGAGTAGATTTAACTTATTAATAAATGATTTGCATATTAAATTAGGTGGCATTCCCACACTTGATGAAATTGTCATAATTTAAATAAAAATTTTCAAAATTTATAAATGTAAGAAATGTCTTAAAGCTATATACTTTAATGTCTTAAAGCTATATACTTTTCAAGATTAGCCAATGCTGCACCTAAAGGTCTAATCTCTCCATGTAATTTCTCTAATTTTACGATTTCTTCATGTAAATCTTTCTCAGCTTTTGCTATATTCTTATATATATTTTCATAATTCTTTATATGACCATATATTTTCTTGATTCTATCTATTAAATTCTTTATATTATTATCAATTTCTACAATTTTATTTGTTACTTGTCTCTCAAGGTTTTTACTTACTTCTGTATTTATTTCTCCAAATATTTTCTTAATGTCATCTATTAAATTCTTATTTATTACATATCTATTAAGTTTTCCACTTGTTATTATACTCTCTATTTCTCTTTTTATGTTAGTTGATTCACTAGATATGATAGAAACTCCTTCATAAAATAATTCATCAGAACCCAATCCATTCTTATGTAGAAATTCGCATATATCATGAATCTTCTTAACCCTTCTATATAAATCCGTATTTTCTAATCTATTTCTTTTTAATTCTTCCAATAATTTATGATATTTATTGGTACATCCTTCCATTATCTCTTTGAATTTTTTGTCTATTTCATTAAATTCTTTATCAATATTTTTTATCAATTGTACATATTTTTTGACTTCTCCAATTTCTCTAGATATTTCTCTAGATATTTCGGGATTTCCAAGTACTCTCCTCCCAGCTAAATCAAGTTCTATTCTTTCTACATTTTCTAAATGCTTTTCTGCTGCTTTAATCAAATCTACAACAACTTTATAAACCATTTTATTTAAGTAGTACTTTGTAATTTATAAGTGATATTTTAGAAAGAATACCATAATTTTTTGCATTGGATAAATTTTCACTTCTAGATAATTAATGGAGAAAAACATACTTTAAAAAATTTTTAGAATATAAATATTATCAATTTAAGTTGTGAGATACTTCAGTAATTTTTATATAATAACAACAATAAAATGCTGAAAAATATAAGTTATAATATAGGCTAAGTTCTCATAAATAATCGTTATGGATATATTTACTATTCTGGAGAAACAACTTTTATAAATTCCAAAATACTATAAACGTAAAATGATGAAAATTAACAATTATATTAGATACTTACTAATTTTATTAACTTTAATCCTATTAGGAAGTATAAACGTTTATGCTCAAACTACAGTAGATTTAAGTCAGATTATTTCTCAAGCCAACCAACAATTATCTAATCTTATACCTTCTTCTACTCATTCTACAAATACTGCATCATTTTCAGAGATAATAAAACAAAACTTAGATAAATTTGTTTATTACTTTATAAATTATGCAATTCCTTTTCTATTTGTTTTTTTAGTACTTTTCTTTTTAACACATGAAGCCAAGAAGAACGGGGCTAACATAGAAATAAGTAGACCTTTACTTCTACTTTATCTCATTATGGCTTTTCTTGCTACAGTATTTTTTCATTCTGTAATTATTGTACTTGCCATTATTTTTACAATTATATTAATAATTGTTGGATCGTATAAATTCTTTCATGGTATTACAGGAAGTATTATAGGATTTGTTGTTGCTATTGTTTTTCTATTTGTCATATTGGTTAATGATAGTCTTAAAGAATTTTTATCTTCAACGGCTTATTTTATCATCTTATTTATACTTTTTATTATATTATTTATTCTTGGTATTAGAGTACATAAAGAATTCTCACAATATATCAACAAAATAAAAAAAGATCTTGATAGCCTTTATCATATCATAAAAGGATCAAAAAAACCACAAGAAATTCAAGAAGTGCCTAGAGAAATTCAAGAAGAGGCCAAAAAAATAATCGATTTATTTGAAAAGGTGGCAAAAGATGAAAATTTTGGTATTATAAGTAAGGTTCATAAAATAAATAGTTTACTAAATAATTTAAAGATGAGTAAGAAATTAGATAAAGGAAATGTACAAGACCTAATTAATCTGTCAAGAGAAATTAAAGATAATTATAAGAATTTTATCTTAGAGTATAATATGATCAAAGAAAAATTTAATAATTTATATAGGCTTATAGAACGACAGTATAATGAGCCAATAAGATCAAAGATATTGGGGATTTTAAAAGAAACAGAAGAAAAGATAGACAATATAAAACGAGAAGTTGATACTGTATATACACATAGATACTTACAAAATGAAGATTTAAAAAGAATATTAAGTAGGTGGCTCAAAGAAAATGTCGAAAAAGATATAATTAAAGAATTGAAAGGACATATAAAAGGCGCCCAAACAGACCTTGAAAATTTCGAAAATACTATTAAAAATTTAAATATTTCAGATATAATGGATAACAAGCTAAAAGATGGGGTTAAAAATATTAAGAGTAAAATGAAAAATCATAAAGAAAAATTTGACAAAAAATATCGAGAGGCTGAAAGTAAACTCTCTAAATTACGTAATTCCATGCCCGATGCATACAATCGACTTAAAAGTATGGTAGATGCCTCTCTAGAAGAATTCCAGAAAATTTATGGGCGTTATAATGAACTCGCTGATGGATTAGAGAGCTTTAGCAACTTCATATCTTTAATTAAGGATGATATTAAAGATCTTGAAAATATATCTAGTAATATTGAGTGTAATGAAAATGTCCCAGAAAATTGTAGGAAATTTTATGACATTTATAATAAAATTATGCGCGATATAAATTCTTTTTTTAGTCAATATTCTAGAGGCAGTCCTATATACCCACTCTTAAGAAAAAAATTAGAAAAATATATAGAAAATTATCAAACGAAAATCTCCGATAAATGCAGGCAAGGGCAGAATTTCCCCCATCAATGGTCCTTCCATTATCGCTGGTCCTAAAATTTTATACCTTTTTAATATAACTTTATTCTAAAACAAATTTTTTAATCGCTAAACTCTCTGCATAATCATCCACATCTGTTGTAATTATATATCCAATGGATACTTCATGTAATTTATGACCAGCCCTTCCAATCCTTTGTATCAATCTTGTAACTTGTCTAGGCGAATTATATTGAATAACAGCATCAACATATCCAATATCTATACCAAGTTCTAAAGAAGATGTTGCAATAATTGCTTTAATTTTACCTTCCTTAAATAATCTTTCGTTTCTTTCTCTTACTTCTCTTGATAAAGAACTATGATGTATTTCAATTTTATATTCAGGTAGCCAAACCTTGAATCTTGAAGATAATAATTCCGCCATTTCTCTTGTATTTACAAATATTATTACAGATCTATGTTTATCTAATATTTCCTTAATTTTTCTTAAACTCCATGCTATTTTTGGATTCCAATTATATTTCCTTGCCAATTCCAAATCTTCTTCACTAATTTTTGGATAATATACTTCTATATGATATTTTTTCTCCGCATACCAATATGCAACTTTATAATTCCTATATCCAAAAATAAATTTTGAAGCTTCATCTAAATCACCTATTGTTGCAGATAACGCAATCCTCTGAAATTCTCCAGCATAATTTACCAATCTTTCTAAACCTAAAGATAATTGTATTCCTCTTTTTTCATTTAATAATTCATGTAATTCATCTATAATAACATATTTTACCGTTTTCAACTGTTCTCTTAATCTTTTTCCTAAAAATAATACTTGAAAAGTTTCTGGAGTCGTTATCAAAAATTCTACAGGTTTTCTAGATAATCTTACCCTCTCTTTTTCTTCTGTATCTCCGTGTCTAATTGCAACAGATATACCCAAATTATCACACCACCATTTTATTCTATCCAATATATCTCTATTCAATGCCCTTAATGGTGTTATATAAATCCCCAATAATTGGTTTTCAATTCCTTTTTCCTTTAATTCTAATATTTTTGAGAATACAGGTAATATTGCAGCTTCTGTTTTTCCAGATCCTGTGGGGGCAATAATTAAAGTATTATTTCCATTTAATATTTCAGGAATTGCTATTTTTTGAATTGGATTAAAATCCTTAAATCTTTCAAAGAACAATTCTTCTATCTCTTTATTTAAATTATACTTCATAGATATGTATATATCTAATTATTATTTTATAAATCGTGATTTAACTTATTTAAAAATAGTTTAGATAAGTAAATAAAATCTTCCTATATAAAAATTTATAATTTCCAAGATCTCCTACTAAAATATGGTACTCAAGAACTTCCTTAATAGAGCTAAGAACACATTAAAAAATTTAAATAAAAAAATAAGAAATGAAAGAAAAGAACTTTTTGCAATTTTAACAAAATTACAAAATAATTTAGAAAGACAAAAATATATAAGAAGTTATTGTCATAATCAAGCTTATCATAATCTTTTAGGTAATGAATTGGGTAGAAAATTTTGTGAACTTTCAGCAAATATAGATAAGGAAGCCAACATACTCTATAGCTTACGTGTACATATAGCAAATGAAATAGGATTATTAGAAAAAGTATTAAACGCTTACAATGAAGAAATACATAGAGCCGAGCAAAAAGGTTTATCATTTAAAAAACATGAACTTGAAAAAATAAAATCAGAAATATTAGCTGCAGCAGAAAAACATGCCCAAGAAAACAGAATTCTTAATGAAATTGCCCATATTTATAATGAAAAACATCGACTATTAGAGAACTTAGAGAAAGAGATTAAAAATGAAGCTATAATTAGAGATTTAAAAAAATTAAAAAAATTAATTAATGAAGAAAAAAACATGATAAATAAGTTAAAAAAGTATATAAAAGAAGAAGAAAAGATAATTAATGAAGAAAATAAAATTGTCAGAGGGAGATAAAAGAATATTAAACCCTAATTTTTAATTTCTTTTTCCTCAATTAATATTCCATCCAATGTGTATACTTCATATTTTTCTATTCCCTTTGCAATCGGACCTTGAAATTCTCCAACATCCCATAATCCAGCCAAATCAGAAAATGCAGGTAAAATTATAATTACTTTATTACCTTTATATCCAATTATAAAAACCTTTTCATATATACTTTCTCCAATACTTGTAGATATAATTTTTGCAAAATGATGATGTCCAATAACATAATATTTCCCCTTTAATTTTGTATTTAAATGTCCATGAGTAAATACAACATTTTTTATCTTTAATGCCTTTAAAATTTTAACATTATTTATCCCAGTAATTAAATCTTCAATATCACCATCATGATTTCCCTTTATTATATATATTTTCTTGAAATATTGGGAAATTTCATTTATAAAATAAGGGATATCAAAAATCTCTTGTAAACTCGTTTCAGGTACATTATGTTTTAAATCCCCATCAATAATCAAATATTTTAAATTATGTTTTTCATATATTTTCCTTATTTTATTTATATAATAATTCACCTGAGATGGTATATTTATCCCTTTTTTATACAATTCTTTTTCAATCCCTATATGTAAATCAGAAATAACTAAAATTTTATTAAAAAATATTAAACCTTCAGTTCTAGTAAATTTAAGCATTAATTAAAATACTCCTTATCTGATTTATATCTTTTGCATTTTTTATTTTTTCCTTTATTTCTTTTACTTTATTTATATTATCAATTAATAAAACAATATCTCCTAAAGCTTGTCCTGGTATTCCTTTATTAAATCTAACCCTTAAATTACCCTTATTTCCATGTGTATCAACAGTTTTTCCAATAAAAATTTTCTTTCCAGGACTTACCCATATCACATGCTTTCCAATATACTTACTTGCCTCATACTTATCATTTATATTTTCAAATTTTACTATTACTTGATTTGGATATATGTGATGCCTACCCATCCTATAATTTAATATTATACCCTTCATCTCTATTTTGATATATAATAATCTTTAAATATTTTATTTAACACACCAATAACATTACTATCTATATAATTTAAACCTTCCTTACTAATATCTTTAATCATTTCTTCCTTATATTTTAGATCATTAAATGTACCAATCTTATTCCCGTTATAATCATATACATCAATTCCATTTTCTGTTACTATGTATAATTTAGATTTTAACAGATATAGATCATAACTTTTGTTTTTTTCTTTATCTATTATAGAATATTTAAACCTTAATAATAATTCTTCTCTCTTATTCTCAATTAAATTTCTTATATTTCTAATATGATACAATAATAATTCCTTTAATTTTTCCAATTCGACTATATCATACTTCTTCTCTTTATAATTTTTAATATTATTTTCCAAATTTTCTAATCCACCATATTCTATTGGCATTTTTTCTTTCACGTAATTATTATATTCAATATCAAATAGGTCTTGAAACTTTACTTTTAGTTCTTCATAAATCAATATATAATTATCTATTATTTTCTTTTCGTTTTCTTTATCAATAATTTGCTTTATATTTTTCATTTCGGATATAAATTTTTCAGCTTTTTCAAATACTTTCATTAAATCTTCATATTTATATTCACTTACCTTACCATATTCAAAATCTTTTCTCATTTTCCATACTTCAGATAATATATTCACATACTCCATATTTAATATTCCTCTATCTACGAATAATTTTTTTAACATCTCTGGAGTTTCTTTTGGATCTCCTGGTAGTAAACCATAATCCATTATTACTGCCTGGGCAGATGTAACCATTGCAACTGCCAAATCTTCAACTATTAAATTATTTATCATATTTTTCAATTTATTTCTAGCCTCTTTCAATGTATTCTCTGCAGCAATTATGTATTTATTAGCGGCTTCTTGTGATGGTTTTATAATTCCTTTTAATAATAGTTGTTTCCATGCAATAAACATTCCTCTATCATATAAAGGTATTCCATCTCTTAAGAATGTAATTATTACAGGATTTGATTCTGACATTGCTAACCAGAACTCTGTTAAAGTATAAACCTGTGGGTGCAATTCTTTATTAGAATTAACTAATATTTTTACTTCCATTGCTTTACTTATTATTAAATCCATCAATTTTATTTTTAATTCTTCAAATGTGTGTTGTTTAACGTCAGTATCATCAATTACAACATATACATCTATATCGGAAGATTCGATACTTTTTCCTTTTACCTGAGAACCTGCTAAAACGTATGCAACAACATATCTTTGTAGTATATCGATTATTAATTTTTTATGAATACTTGTTAACTTAAATATTTCAAATATTCCCTTATCATATATTGCATTTCCAATTGCTAATAAATCCAATAATTCAAATCTTGAATCCATTGCAATATTTTTTATATCTTCAATCAATAAAACATGTAACCATATATCTAACTTTTCATTTTTTATCTTTTGTAAATATTTTTCCAAAAATGATGCTTTTAATTTTATTTTTTCTTCCGAATTTAAATCAAAATCTGATAAAATTATTACCCAATGTTTATATACTTCTATTTCTCTTTTATATTTTTCAAATAAATCTTCCCTTACTATTATAGAACTATAATAAATTAATTCTTTCAATAAATTCAGTATATTATCTTTCTTTTCTTTAAATTCTATTATTCCAATTATTCTATCTTTATATTCACTATTCAATATATCATCCTTAAGATCCGCCATAAAATAATTTTTTGAAATATTTATTTATATTCTTTTTTCAAACCACTGGTTTAATAATTTATAATCCATATCCTTTTTAGTTTCTTTCTTTTCTTCCTTTTTTTCAGAACTTAAATAGCTCTGACTCATTTTTATTAATTCTGCAGTTATATAATTTTTTAATTCTTCTAAAAAAGAGGAATCTTCTCTAAATCTATTGAAAGATATTCTAATGTTATCATCTTTAAACCTAGATATTACTTGAACAACAATATGTTTGTATCTTTGACCAGTTTCTCCAGAGTATAATAAAATATTTAATCCGTCAAATTTCAATTTATTTTTCAATATTATTGATATATATTTTGCAATCGTAATCATTTTTTGATTTATTTCATCACTTAAAATTGTATAATCCTCTATATGTAATTTTGGAAATATTAAAAAAGACCCTTTTGATGGTGGCAAAATATCTAATACACATATAATATCACTGTCTTCATATAAAATGTAGGATGGTGATATTTTATTTGCGATTTTACAGTATACACAATCATCCATAAAAGATTATTAAACCTTTATAATTATTAATCTTTTATGACAATTTATTCAATAATTATCATATCAACATTCATACCTTTACTTATATACGCTTTTTTAATATATTTATCCGAAAATATTATATTAAAATACGTTGATAAATATTCAAAATACTATTCTGCATTGCCAAAACATTATTTATTAATATATACAGCAGGAATGGCTTCTGCTTTGCAATCATTTTTACCAGCCTTATCATTAGCATTATCTGAAAATTCAAAGTTGGGGTATTATTTTTTATTATATAATGTAGTATTAGATTATACGATTGCCCTAGGTGCATTTATATTAGCATTCAATTTTGGAAAGGGAATGCTTGACAGTAATGTACTCTCCTTAATTATGATTTCAATAATAGCACATGTTATTGTATTAATGTTTAAAGAGATAAATTTTCTTTTTGGATCTATTTTATACGCTATATTCATTATAATTTCAATATTTTTATTTTATAAGTATTGGAAAAGGAATGAAAATACTACATATATAACGAAAAGTTCATTTTATGAATATTTTAAAGCAATAGTTTTCTCCTTGGAAATTGCTCTAGCAATATCGATAATATATGTTGGTGGAGGTATTTTAAATAATATCTCAAACACCTTACAACAATTAGACTTATCCATACCATTGATTGGTTATGCTATGGCTTTGGTTTTATTCACATTACCCGATATATTATATGGTCATTTTGCTTGGTTTAAAAATAAAGATCTCAATATTAGTATGGCATCAATCTCGGGAGAAGCAATTGCAAGTTTTACAATATTTACTGGAATTCTTGGAATGGTTTATCCAATAAAATTCTCTAATGAAGATGTTATACCAATTATTTCATCATTTTTAGTTTTATTAATTTCTGTCATGATTTTATACATAGCTTCATATAAAGCAAGAATACCGAAATGGGTTGGAATTTTGTTAATTTCTTTAGGTATTGCTATTGGACTTATAAATAGTATAACTGTTCTATCATAATTTAAAAATATTATCGTCACTTATTATATTTAAATGAGAAGAAGTTCAAGGAGATGGAAAAAATATTTAAGATCTAGATGGAAATGGCAAAGAAGAAGAATTAGGGAAGAAAAAAGGCTGAGAAAACTAGCTAGAATGAGAGCCTTATAGATATTAAAATTTTTAAAAATATTATAGCATATTTTGTTAGTATAGCCATGTACATCATATAGTATATGATGTACATGGCACATATGTAGAGAATATCTGAAAGGGGATAATTGCAGCGGAATCTGCGGCCGTACTTTTCGGGCTAGGCCCGCGGCGGAAATCCGCCGAATTCCCGTTGATCCTGCGGGGGGCCATCGCTATCCCCTTCCGACTAACCCATGGGAGGCTAGGGGTACCGGGCAAGGTATCCCGCCGCACGGCTGAGTAACACGTCGATAACTCTTTCTCGGGAGGGGAATATCCTCGGGAAACTGAGGGTAATTCCTCATAGGAAATGGGGTGTGGAATTCACCCATTTCCGAAAGGGAACTGAGATAATCCCTCCCAGTTCCGCCCGAGAGGAGGTCGGCGGCCTATCAGGTAGTTGGCGGGGTAATGGCCCGCCAAGCCTAAGACGGGTAGGGGCCGTGAGAGCGGGAGCCTCCAGATCGGCACTGAGACAAGGGCCGAGGTCCTACGGGATGCACCAGGGGCGAAACCTCCGCAATGGGTGAAAGCCTGACGGGGGGAGGGGGAGTGCCCGGGGTTTCCCCGGGCTTTTGGGGAGTGTAAAAAGCTCCCTGAATAAGCAGTGGGCCAGAGGGGTGGCAGTCGCCACGGGAATACCCCCGCTGCGAGCGATGGCCTCGGTTACTGGGCCTAAAGGGGCCGTAGCCGGGCTAGTGTGACTCCTGTGAAATCCACGGCAATAATTCCGTGAGCTTGCAGGAGTTACTACTAGCCTAGGGGACGGAAGAAGCCGATGGTATTCCCGGGGGAGTAGCGAAATGCGGCAATCCCGGGAGGACCACCCGAGGCGAAGGCGCTCGGCTATTCCGATCCCAACGGTGATGGCCGAAAGCTGGGGGATCAAAAGGGATTAGAGACCCCTGTAGTCCCAGCTGTCAACGCTGTGGGCTACCTGCTGGGTGGACTCAGAGTCCACTCAGTGGGGTAGGGAAGCCGTTAAGCCCACCGCCTGGGGAGTACGGCCGCAAGGCTGAAACTTAAAGGAATAGGCGGGGGGGCACACAAGGGGTGGGGTGTGCGGTTTAATGGGACCTAACACCGGAAACCTTACCGGGAGCGACAGCAGGATGATGGTCAGGCTGAAGACCTTACCGGACACGCTGAGAGGAGGTGCATGGCTGCCGTCAGCTCGTGCCGTGGGGTATCCTGTTAAGTCAGGAAACGAGCGCGACCCGCACCCGTAGTTACGACGGAAAGGAGTTCCTTTCCAGTACACTACGGGGACTGCCGGGGAAACCCGGAGGAAGGCGCGGGCGACGGCAAGTCAGCATGCCCCAAATCTCCCGGGCTACACGCGCGCAACAATGGGCGGGACAATGGGAGCCGACCCCGAAAGGGGAAGGAAATCCCAAAAACCCGCTCTCAGTCCAGATTGAGGGCTGCAACTCGCCCTCATGACGGTGGAATCCCTAGTAATCGGGGGTCACTATTCCCCTGGTGAATACGTCCCTGCCCCTTGCACTCACCGCCCGTCAAGCCAACCGAGTCGTTTCCTGGTGAGGCCCGTTAAAAGCGGGTCGAACCGGGAAACGGCGAGGGGGGCTAAGTCGTCACAAGGTAGCCGTAGGGGAACCTGCGGCTGGATCTAGTTAATTCCGCTGCAATCCCCAAATAAAATTTTCTTATATTATAGAATAATGTTTGAAATAAAATATAGAGATGGGGCTGGAAGAATAGGAATTATTAAATATAAAAATAAAAAATTAGAGACGCCCACACTTTTACCGGTCATAAATCCGTATAAAAATATTTTACCGATAGATATAATAAAAAAATACAAAATTGATGCAATAATTACAAATGCATATATTTTATATAGAAAAAAGTTTGAAGGTAATATACATAAATTCTTAAATTTCGACGGTATTATTGAAACAGACTCTGGATCATATCAAATGTTACATTATAAAAAAGATTTAGAAATAACAAATAGAGAAATTATTGAATATCAAATAAAAATAAACTCAGATATATTAAATGTTCTAGATATACCAACAGATATCGATAAATCGAAAGAAGAAGCTGAAAAAGAATTAAATATTACTATTGAAAGAATAAAAGAAGGAATAGAATTAAAAGGAGATAAATTGATTAATGGAGCAATACAAGGCGGGGTTTATATTGACTTAAGAAGAAAAGCTGCTGAATATGTAAAAAACTTGAATGTAGATATATTTGCAATCGGTACAATCGTCCCATACATGATAAAATATAATTTTTATAAGCTATTAGAATTGACAATTGAACCGAAGCTTTTATTACCGTTCAATAAACCCATTCATCTATTTGGAATGGGTCATACATTAATAATTCCACTATCAATATATTTAGGATTTGATATATTTGATTCTGCCTCATATGTATTATTTGCTAAAGATAAAAGAATATTAACACCATATGGTACATTTAGATATGATGAAATAAGAAATTTCTATATTGAAACAAAAAACAAAATATATCACATAGAAGAAATAAAAGATTATAATAATGAAGAATTAATAAGAATATTAGCAGAACACAATTTATATAACTTAATTAAAGAAATAGAAATTGCAAAAGATGCTATAAAAAATGAATATTTAACAGATTTAATATTAATTAAGGCACATACCCATTATTCGTTATATAAAGCAACAAAGTTAATCCTAGGAAAATATTATAATTATTTGAAATCTTTAGAACCAATAAGAAAAAGATCTGGAATATTTTATGGCGGAGAATTGAATGAAATCAGAGCAGATGTTAAAAGAGCGTTAGAAAGAATAAATGAAAGAGTTGATAAAAAAGATATTGAAGATTTATTTGATTATATATATCCTTTTAACTCATTTAAAAATGTAAAATGAATATATATGAAAAACTGACAAAAAAAGAAATCAGAATTTCAAAAAAATTCAAAAAGAATTCTAATATAAACATAATTGCGTTAGAATCTAATACAAAAGATTTTGTTTTAGATATAATAAATAAAATAGATAAAAAATTCAATATGGAATTTAAAATTAATTTAAATATATATAGAAAAATTGAAGAAATTGAAATAAAGGAAAATTCGATATTAATATTACCAATAGAAGGTGTATTTTTATCTTTTTTATCATATAATTATAAAAAAGAAGAAAAATACAAATATTTAATTCAAAAAAACAATAAATATTTTTATAATATTGGATATAATATTTCAGAATATTATATATCAAAATATTTGAATAAAAAACCCTACATATTTACAGATTATAAAGATATGTTAAACTTTATATATGAAATAATTTCTATGAAAGAAAAATATGTTTTTGGCATAAAAAATATCTTGGATTACCTTTCAAAATATTATTTATAAAAATTATACATTAAATATAAATAATGCCAGAATTCATGATCAGAGGGTATACATTGAATCAATTAAAAAGTATGAGTATTGAAGATTTTGCTCAAAAGGTTGCGGATAGTAGGACAAGGAGAACATTATTGAGGAGATTAAAAATTGGATTTCCACCAGAATGGGAAAATTTCTATAGAAAATGTTATTTACAATTACAAGGAAAATATAAGAAAACGGTAAAAACACACGCAAGAGAAATAGTAATACTACCTTCAATTGTTGGTGCGAAAGTTGGGATATATAATGGAAAAGAATTTGTTGAATTTGAAATAAAACCAGAAATGATCGGAAGAAGGTTGGGAGAATTTGTATATACAACGAAGAAAGTTCAACACTCAGCACCGGGTATCGGTGCTTCCAAATCCTCTAAGTTTATGAAAGCAAAGAAATAATTTTACATATTTATATTCACTAAAAACATACCTTTTGGAACAATTGGAATTATAATGTTAAATAGTATTATAACCATGAATAAAAATATTGCTATATATTTTGCTCCTGCTTTATATGAACCATCATACATCTTTCCCATTGACAATCCAGCAAAAACTGCCTGAATTATGGATATATAATACATTAGATCATTAATAAAGCCAAAATCAATATTTGATGATTGTTCTGGTAATGAAATTTGTAAAAAAGGTAATAAAAATATTTGAAATGTAAATACTATACCTAAGAAAAACACAAATACAATATATGAATGAATTATATTTTCATGCATTGCTACCTTTTTATCTTCCTTTATTTTTCTAATCTCCATTATACTATTTATAATTGCTTCCAAACCCTGTTCAAGATTCCCTCCTTTCTTATATATATCTACTAAAGATTGTATTGTTCTTTTAATCATTCTATTATTACTTTCTTCTGCAAATTGAGTAAATGAGTCTTCAATACTAATACCCCAGTCAATTCTAGATGATAGGTTTTTTACTAATTCATTAATTCTTCCATAATCGTTTTTTTCCAATTGTTTTAATGCAATTGGCAGTGATAATCCAGATTTCAATAATCCGATTAAATCTACTGAAAATCTAATAAATTGTTCTTCTTTTTCTTTTTCTATATTATTAACAATTGTTTGATAGATTAAATAAGGAAATATGCCGACCACTATCCCAGTTACAATTGAATTTAAAATACTAAAATTGAATATTAAATATAATAAAAATATAAGAATTATAATAATAAGCATAATAATTATTTCCTCTCTCATTCTTTCGTTAATTTATTGAATAATATCATAAAGCCAACATTAATGATTGGTAACCCTACATATGTAATTATTTCTAATATTCCGCGAATATTTATATTATAAGTTTGCTGCATTATTGATAATAACATTACTCCAATAGATATTATTATCATTGGGATTGTTAATACCATCCCCACATATAAATCTGAAAATGTTTTCATTATCTGATTAGTTCTCCTTAAAAACGCATTATATCTTATCATTTCCTGCTGAGAATACAGTATTAAAAATTCCGATATCTTTCTTCCAGATGTAATAGTCAATATTAATTCTTCTAAAAAATCTTTTAGATCTTTTGATAATGTATCATCAGCAACAGATCTTAAGGATTCCACCAACCCTCTTCCCAAATTTATTTTATCGTATATTTTTTTAAATTCTTTAGATAAATATCCATATTCTTCAGTTTCACTTATTATTTTTATTGTATACTTTATTTCTATTCCAGCATCTGCTAATGAGGCCATATGTATTATAGCAAATGGTAAATTTCTATTTATATCCTCTACTATACTTTGCTTTTTATAATTAAAATATGAAATAAGCAATCCCATCACAAACAAAAATATTAATACACCATAAATTAAATAGAAAATATTTAAAAAGTATAATGAAACAAACATTGAAATAAGAATTATAATTGATGAAAATAAAAATATGGCAGATAATAATTCATCAGGTTCTATATTATAATAAGCTTTCCTCAATGAATATTTTAAGTAGAAATATAATTTTGGATTACTATTTAAAATTTTTCTAGATAAACTTCCAAATATTTTATATGAAAATCTTATTAACATATTTTTAATCTCTTGATAATAATCTATTTTATGTTCTTTAGTTAGTTTTAATTTATGTTTTATTTTTTTCTTTTTTTCTTCTTTCTTTTTAGATAATATAGTTGATGCTTCAACAAATCTTTTACTAATTTTTATCTCCTCTTTCTTGAATATATCGGGATAAACCCTATTAATATAATTTATTGTATCATTTATCTTCATTTGATAGTATTGAATATTTTTGTTTTCTTCCTTACTTTTTCCTTCTATATTCTTTAAAAATTTTATTATTTTTTGGCTATTATTTATTAAATTAATTAAATCATACAATATTAAATATTTAGATCTTTCTAAATACTTTATTTTCTTTTCAACTATTGTTATCCTTCTTTTATATTCTTTTTCATCAAAATGACCGTCTAAGTATAATCTATAAAAATATTTTTTTATCTCTTCCTTTCTTTTTATTTCCCTTACAATATTTTTTAGTTTATTAATATATCTTTCTATTTCTTCTATGTTTTTTTCTAAGTTTATTAAAATATTTTTATTAATCATTATGAATAGTTTATATATTCTAGAACATATTAATCTTTTATTATGATAAACATCAGATTTATTAATGATATAAAAATAAATGTACCTAAGAATAAATTTGAAACTAATATAACTTATCCAATTATAGAGCCTTTTTCATATGCACATATATATTTTGATAGAAGTACATATGATATTATATATGAAATAATAGAGCCAAAATTAACTGAAAATGAAGAAAAAATTTATAAAAACATAATTTTTTATATTGAAAAATTATTATATATTAAATTATCTGAAATAAATAATTTAAATGATGTTATAAATTATTTACAAAGATTATATGATTTTGTATTAAATGATTTAGGAATAGAATTAGGACAATCTTCTTATGAAAAAATATTTTATTATATTTTTAGAGATCTTTATGGATACAATAAAGTAGATTCTTTGTTAAGAGACCCATTAATTGAGGATATTGAATGTTCTGGTCCAGGCTATCCAATATTTATTGTTCACAGACACTTTGGAAATTTAAGGACTAACATAATTTTAAATGATAAAGAAATTAGAGATCTAATTGAAAAATTTGCATTAAGAGCTGGAAAACATATATCATATGCGGAGCCAATTTTAGATGCAACATTACCTGATGGATCGAGGGTAAATGCAACATATTCGCAAGAAATTACTACGCATGGTCCAACATTTACAATAAGAAAATTTAGAGAAATTCCATGGACTCCCATAGAATTAATAAGATTGGGAAGCGCAACTCCGGAGATATTTGCATATTTATGGCTAGCTGTAGAATTTAGAAAAAATATAATCATAATAGGAGGTACAGCTTCTGGAAAAACAACAATGTTAAATGCAATATCAATGTTCATACCACCAAGCGCTAGAATTGTTTCAATTGAAGATACAAGAGAGATAAGATTATGTCATTCTAATTGGATCCCCTCTGTAGTAAAATATTCTTCTGATAAAAATAGAGAAATTGATATGTTTGAGTTATTAAGAATGTCCTTCAGACAAAGACCAGATTATGTAATTGTTGGAGAAGTAAGAGGAGAAGAAGCATACGTAATGTTCCAAGGAATGGCTTCTGGTCATTCTTCTTTATCAACAATGCATGCCGAAAATACAAGAGCACTAACAAGTAGATTAACAACACAACCAATAAATTTATCTCCAACGTTAATTGAACTATTAAATGTTGTCGTAATAATGCAACACGACAATTTTCTTGGAACAAACCTAAGGAGGATTAAAGAAATTAATGAAATTATAAAATACAATAAATTTAATATTGCGTATAAATGGAATCCTTTTAAAAGGAAATATTTGGAAAATCCTAAAAAATACCTATTTAGGTTAATTGAAAATGAGTATGGAATAATGTATAAAGAACTATATGAAGAATATCTTACAAGAGCAAAATTACTATATAGATTGTCCGAATTAAATATTTCGGATTTTCAAACATTTAGTAAAATTGTACAAATGTATTATTATAATAAAGAGAGTGTTTTGAAATATTATAATATTGAATAAAATTTGGGGTCGAGGGAATATATAGTCTCACGGGACTTCAAGCGGTCGGCTGAACTCCTCTTCGGAGCTTACACCGCCGCTCTGAGCCGGATCTTTTATCCGACCCCTTAACGGCCGCCTATTTTTGAGAGGGGCTTCACCCTTAGATGCTTTCAGGGCTTATCCCCTGAGGCGTAGCTACCGGGCATGCCCTTCTCGGACAGCCCGTACACCAGAGGCCCCGGCCCGCCGTTCCTTTCGTACTAGGCGGACCTTCCCCTCAGGCGGCCAGCACTTCCGACAGTTATAACCGAACTGCCTCGCGGCGTTCTGAACCCATCTCACGATCCCCTTTAATGGGTGGACACCCCCACCCTTGGCGGCTTCTGCACCACCAGGATGGAGAGAGACGACATCGATGTCGCAAACCGCGGGGTCAATGGGGGCTCTCGCCCGCGACGGCGCTGTTACCCCCGGAGTAGCTTTTCCGCCAGCCCGTACCCCCACTAGTGAGAGTACGGGGTTCGCTAGGCCTAGGTTTCCCCCCTGCGCCCCTTGATGGTCAGGGCGCAGTCAAGCCAGCTTTTGGCCTTGTCCTCTACGGCGGATTTCTGACCCGCCTGAGCTGACCTTATGGACCCTGCCGATATCTTTTCGGCAGGGTGCCGCCCCAGCCAAACCGCCCACCTGCCGCTGTCCCCTTTCAAGTTAGCCCTGAAGAACCCAGAGGCGGGTGTTTCATCGTCGCATCCTCCCTACCTAGCGGCAGGAATTCATTGCTCCCCGCTACCCTACACACCAGGTTCTTCAGAGCAACAACAGGCTGCGGTTAAGCTTCACGGGGTCTTTCTTACCCATCGGAAGTCCCTGGCCTTCTCACCAGGATAGCTTTTCAGGGGGCGCCGGCCCGGGACAGTGACGGGCTAGTTACGTCGTTCGCAGAGCCAGCATTTAACTGGCAAGGCATTACGCTACCTTAAGAGGGTCAGAGTTACCCCCGCCGTTTACCGGTCCTTACCCCCCTTGAACGGGGGATTCAGATACCGGCACCGAGCAGACGTCACCCCCAGTACAAACCCTTTCGGGCTTGCTGGGAGCTATGTTTTTGATAAACAGTCCGCCCGTCCTTGTCACTGCGACCTGCGGTCCACACCGCAGACATCCCTTCTCCCGAAGTTACGGGACCAATTTGCCAAGTTCCCTAGACCGGCTTGACCCCCACGGCCTTAGGCTTCTCACCCAGGGGACCTATGCTGGATTTCGGTACGATCGCCCCGAATCGCACCCTTTCCCTTTTCATTGCCGGAAGGCCTCAGCGTAACCCTTTCGGGCCCATCAGGGTTTAGACCGGTTCTCACCATGACGGTACTCCCCGGTCCTATCCCCCTTGGCACAGTAAGTGGGTTTTACCCCACCCCCATGTATGCCTAGCCCTCCGAGTCAGGAAAGGGCGTTGCGTTGCCGCATCTATCGGGGCGGTAGGGGAATATTAACCCCTTTCCCTTTCTCCAGACTCCTCTCGGAGCCTGGATTAGGATCGACTAACCCCAGGCTGATCTTCATTGCCTGGGATACCTTTCCCCTTTCGGCCGACGGGATTCTCACCCGTCTAATTCTTACTACCGCGGGGATCTTCATTCCCAACGGCTCCAGGCTCCCTTTCAGGAACCCTTCTAGGCCATCGGGACGCCCGCCTACCTCGCGCTGGCATTTGCCAGCGGACCGAGGTCTCGGCGGCTGGCTTAGACCCGTCCGTTTTCGGAGCCTACCCCCTCGTCGGGTGAGTTGTTACACACTCCTTAGATGATAGCCACTATTAGGCCCACATCCCCGATGTCTTAGGGGGCAGACTCCTTCAGCATCGTTTAGCCAGCACTTTGGGGCCTTAACCTCGGTCTCGGTTGTTCCCGTCTCGGAGTTGCGGCTTTCCCGCAACCCCCGTTTCCCGGGCTACGGACCCTATAGCTTCGGAGTTGGACTCCGTACGGAAACCCGTACAGAATCCGTCGCTCTACACCATAGGGATCCTAACCCGAGACCTGGCTGGGGTCAGTTTCGGCGGGGACCGGCTATCACCGGGCCCGAGTGGCTTTTCACCTCTACCCCGGGGTCATGAGAAGAGTAAGCTCCACCTCTTCGGGCCTCCACGGGAAACCCCGCTTCACCCTGCCCCGGGGTAGATCGCCCGGCTTCCGGTCATACCCGAGTGACTAAACCGCCCTTATGAGACGGCGCCCCTCACCTGGGAAAGCCCAGGTTGCGGGCTTTCGGTTTCCCTGTGGCTTCGGTATAAACCTTAACCTCGCCACTTGGGTATACTCCCCCGCAAGTTCTTCCAAACTCACGGTAGAACCAGCTAGCATCCTATCTGGTACTCATCCGTCACCAGATTTTCCCAGATGGAATGCTTAACTAGCCCTACCAGACTATCCCCGCCCGGTTTCAGGCTCTTTTCACCCCCTGCCAAGGGTTCTTTTCACCTTTCGGTCGCCCTACTGATACACTATCGGACTCGGAGAGTATTTAGCCTTGGGGGCTAGTTTCCCCCAAATTCCCAACGGAAATCCAACCGCCAGTACTCCGGAAACGGGAAATTCCGTTATTGTATTCTCATACGGGGCTGTCACCCTCTACGGCCCCGGACTTCCACCGGAGTTCTAAGAATACAATAACGGGAAGCTCCCGCTCCTTTACCCCACATCTCCTCTAAATTACTTTAGAGGATTCGGTTTGGGCTTATTCCTTTTCGGTCGCCCCTACTCAGGAAATCACAATTTGTTTTTTATTCCTGCGGGTACTAAGATGTTTCACTTCCCCGCGTTCCCTTCCCTTACGGGATGCCTTTCAGCAGGATATCCCATTCGGGAATCCAGAGATCAACGGTTGCATGCACCTCCCTCTGGCTTTTCGCAGCTTGCCGCGCCCTTCTTCGGCTTCCGAGCCAAGGCATCCACCGGGCGGGTTCCTGAGACTATATATTCCCTCTCATCCCCCTCATCTATTATCATCAGGCTCACTTCTCTACCTTATGTAGAGAAGATCATATACATAATATTAAATAATGTAATATTTAAAAATGTATCACTGTGATTTTTCTACTATGAAAGAGAGCATTTTAAATAAAAATGTCAATTTTTCTGAATGGTATAACGACATAATAAGAATTTCTAAAATCATTGATGATAGATATCCTATAAAAGGAATGCCTGTCTACTATCCAAATGGATATTTTGCAATTAAGAAAATATTAAATATTTTAGAAAATGAATTAGAAAAGTGTGGATTTGAACCTTACTGGTTTCCAATATTAATTCCGTATGATATATTTAAGAGAGAAAGTGAACATATAAAAGGTTTTGAATCTGAAGTATTTTATGTTACTCCCTCAAAACCTGTAGAAGAAGAAAAAGAAATAAAATACATATTAAGACCGACATCTGAAACAGAAATGTATTACATGTTTTCTTTATGGATAAGATCATATAGAGATCTACCTCTATTAACTTACATGACAAATACTGTATATAGATATGAAACTAAAGCAACAAAACCATTGGTTAGAGGAAGAGAAATTTTATGGAACGAAGCACATACAGCACATAGGGATTTGGATGATGCTGAAAAAACGATAAAGAAATCTATAGAAATATATTCAAAAGTTTTTTGGGATCATTTATCAGTACCACACATATGGATAAAAAGACCAGATTGGGATAAATTTGCTGGAGCAGATTACACATTTGCTGCAGATACTATATTGCCGGATGGAAAGTTTTTACAAATTGGAACTACACACTTATTGGGGAGAAATTTTTCTAAAGCATTTAATATTATTTTTGAGGATGAACATCCATTTATAAAAATAGATAAAAACAAATTCGAGGCCTTTAATGAAAATAATTACAGATATGAAATAGAAATTATTGAAGATAAAATAAAAATAAGATTATATGATAATAACAATAAAGAATCAATCAGATCTTATGAAGAAAACATCGAATTTGATGGAAATATATCTGAAGATAATAAGAATTTAATAAACAAAATGAATAATATAATTAAAAATAAATTTAATGAAAATAAATTAGTCAATAAGAAATTTGTTTGGCAAACATCATTTGGAATATCTATGAGAACCTTAAGTGCAGTAATTTCAATACATGGAGATAATAAAGGTTTAATATTACCTTTTGAAATATCCCACATTCAAATAATAATCATTCCAATATATTATTCTGAAGATGAAAGAAGTAAAATATTAAAATATTGTGAAGATGTATATAATTTATTAAAAGAAAAATATAGAGTAAAAATTGATAAAGATGATACAAAAAGTCCTGGATGGAAATTTAATCAATACGAATTAATGGGGGTACCATTTAGGATATCTATCGGAAAAAAAGAATTAGAAAAAAATACAGTTACAATATCCATAAGGCAATATGACAGTAAATCAAAAAATTATGAAGTTAAACTAGAAAATTTATTAAATGAGTTAGATAGGTTAATTATTGAATATGATAAAGAGATTAAGGAAAGGGCAAGAAAGTATTTTGAAAATAAAATATTAAAAATAGACAGTTTAAAGGATTTGGAAAATAATTTAGATAAAAATGTAGCATTTAAGGTTCCTTTTTGTATGAGAGAAGAATGTGCAAAGAATATTAAAGAAAAATATTCATTAGATGTAAGAGGAACAGATGTTATACCAGAAGATGCAAAGAATAAAAAATGTATTTTTTGCAATACAAATGTAAAATATTATGTATATGTTGGAAAAAGTTATTAATGTGTGGCCGTAGGCTGCTTTTAGTATATATTTTTCTAAGCGGACAGGCCTTGTACCGCCAGGACATACTTCTCAAGGTACATACACCCTCTCCAAGTTTACCCAGAGTTACCTCTGGGTATTGACTCTTCATCTTCATCGAGTATATGCCCGTGATTTCTGGTTATGTAGCCAAGGGTTTCCCCCTCCGATTCCTCGGTGGCTTATCGGTAAGCAGACCTTCCTACGGCCACCTTTTTATATATTTCTTCCAACTATATAAATTATGTCTGACCGTGTGCCATTATTTGCGTACCTTGGGCTATATAGGTTTGGAAAAGAAAAGTCAAAAATAAAATTAAATAGAAATAAAGTAATAATATTTATAATTATTTTTGCGGCTTTAGTATATATTGCAAATATTTATATATCATGCCTAATTTAGAAGAAGATTTAGAATATAATAGAAGATATAAGGAAGTTTTGCATATATTTAATGTTTCATTAAAGAATAATAAGGGGTTGGAAACTGTTAAAAGTTTTATAAAAGCAGTTATTGAATATTATGACTATTCAATTGAATTATATTTTAAGAAACTATATGAAAATAAAAAGATTGATGAAATTCCAAATAACCCAATCAAAAGATATAAAAAAATAATCGAAATCACAAAGGACAAAGAACTTGAAGAATCATTAAGGTATTATAAACTATTAAAACTTGCTTTAAATGCTGATGCAAAGATAATAAATGAATATAGAAAAAGTATGGTTATAAAATTTAAGACAATAGGTGGAGAAGAATTTGAAATAAATATAAAAATGTTAAAAGATATTACAGAATCTGTTAAAAAATTTTCTACGATTATTAATAAATATATATAATGGCAAAAGTATATACAATATCCTCTGGAAAAGGTGGGGTAGGAAAAACTTTCTTTTCTATAAATTTATCTAGAGCTGTCTCATTATTAAATTTTAAAACATTATTAATTGATTTTAACTTAAGTACACCAAATGTATCAATAAATCTTGGATTAGGTAATGAAAATAACAATATACATAAATTTTTAAGGAGTGAGATTGATATAGATGACTGTATAAAAGAGTATAAAGAAAATTTTTATATAATTCCTGGAAGTTTAGATATAAAGGACTTAATATATATTTCTACAGAAAAATTACATAAGGGAATAATGAAGATATATGATGATTTCGATTATATTATCATAGATTCTGCCGCTGGAATTGGCAAAGAAGCAGTAGAGGCATTAAAAGCTTCAGAAGAAGTAATATTGATAACAAATGTTGAAAAATCATCATTGATAGATGCATACAGAGTTACAAAAGTTTTAGATAATTTGGATATAAAAACTTTTGGGATTGTTTTAAATAAAATTAAAGGACGAGTGAATTATATAAGAATTGAAAGATTTTTTAAAAAACAAATAATTGGAGTAATTCATTACGATAAAAATGTACAAATTTCAATGGATAAGGGTATACCTCTGATAGACTACAATATAAATTCTATAGCATCTAAAGATATAATAAAAATTGCAGAAGAAATAACTGGAAAGAGTTTAGAAATTAGAAATAGCCTTATAGATAATATATTAAAAATATTTAAATGGAGATAGATTTTGAATTAGATAAAATATTTGAAATATTAGATAGAAAAAAATATAAAAAAGTATTATTACAATTTCCCGATGGGCTAAAACCATATTCAAAAGAATTATATGATAAAATAAAGGAAAAATATAAAGATCTTGAAATATATATTTGGTTTGGATCTGATTTTGGCGGATGTGATATACCAATATATTTAGATAAATATGGGTTTGATTTGATAGTTCATTTTGGCCATTCAAAATTTTATAAATTAAAGATAGATGAGCAATAACATATTTCTAATTTTGGCAATTATTTTCTTATTTATTTCAATAATTTTATTATTTATTTATTTATTGTCAAATTCTTCCAATACAAAATTTGCCGGGTTAATATTAATAGGCCCAATACCAATATTAATATCAAACTCTTACCAACTATCAATTATATTATTAATCACATTAATTATTATTTTGATCATTCTTATTATCTTCTTTTATAAGATAGTCATATAATTCCTTTAAATTTTTAAATACCATCGTAGCACCAGCAGAAAGTAGTTCTCTTTTTTTATTTACACCACTAGAAACTCCTATTACATTTATTCCAGCCCTTTTTGCAGCAATAACACCATATATCGAATCTTCTATCGCTAATATTTCATTTGGCAATAATAAAAATCCTCTTACTATTTTAATATAACCTTCTGGATCTGGTTTTGTCTGTCTTACATCATCAGAAGTTATTATAACATCAAATAAATTATCTATATGTAGACGTTTTAAAATCTCTGTTGTTAATCTTCTAGTATTTGAAGTAAAAATTGCCATTTTATATTTTTTATCCTTAAAATAATTTAATATTTGTTTTGCTCCTGGATTAAATTTTATATTTTCTATATATTCATTTATTATTATATTCTCAAATTCTTTCTTTAAATCTTCAATTGATGTGTTTAAATTATATTTTCTTATTATATTGTATATTATTTCTTCTAAGGGCATTCCGGAATTATCTAAGGATCCACCTAAATTTATACTGTATTTTCCCAATACTTTTTTATGAACTTCATCATAAACCTTTAAGCTATTTATAAGTGTCCCATCCAGATCCAATACTACTCCCTTTAGGTTATAGAATACAACCATAATTATAATATTTTAAAGAAAGATATAAAATAATTAATTATGATTAAAATAAGGGAGGAGATAAGAAGAATAATAATTAACAATTATGTTAAGGAAAGAAAAGATCCCCTTGATTCTATAATTGGACAAGAAAATGCAAAAAGACAAATATTATCTTCATTAATTTCCGGAAGAAATATATTAATAATTGGACCTCCCGGTACTGGAAAAACAACTTTAGCAAAAAATATAGCAAAACTATTGCCAGAAATAGATTTTCCGGATGGAATTCCACTATGGGCATACGAAGAATTCCCTTTTGTCTCAGAAGAATACAGAAAAAAATGGAGAGAAGGCCCTTTTATAAAAATAAAAGGTGAAGATAGATTTATTAGAATACAAGGTTCTTATGATTTATCTGTTGAAGATTTAATTGGAGATATTGATCCTTCAAAAGCATTAAAATATGGTATACATTCTTTAGAATCTTTTATACCAGGGAAAATATTCCGGGCACATCATGGCATATTGTTTTTTGATGAAATAAATAGGGCTCCTCCAAAAGTTCAAAATAGTTTATTAGAACTGTTAGAAGAAAAGAAAATAACAATTGGAATGTATGAATTTCAAATACCATTGGATATAATATTTATTGCTACCATGAATCCTGAAAGTTATTATGGAACAGAAAAAATATCTGATGTATTACTAGATAGATTCGATATAATAAATTTGGATTATCCAAAAGATATTGAAGAAGAAAAGAAAATTATATTAAAATACGGGAAAAATTTAGATGTTAATTTTCCAGAAAAATTGTTGGAATTAACAATTGAATTTATACAAAAATTAAGAAAAGATGATAAATTGGAAAGGAAACCATCGGTTAGATCCACTATTGGTATTTATGAAAAAACCCAAGCATTAGCAATGATAGATAATAAAGAAAATGTTGAAATCCAACATATATTCGAATCTTTATTATCAATATTACCTCATAGAATAAGATTAAAACCATCATATAAGATGGAAACAAATGAAGAAGAATACATAAGAAATCAATGGAATTCTTTCATAATTGGAAAAGATTTTCGGAGTTGATTCGGAAAATTTAATAAATAGACCTGGAGAATCCTTTAAATATAGCTCAAAAGATATTAAAAAAGGTATAAACGAATTAATTGAAAAGATTATAAAAGAAGGATATCCAATATTTGATATAGATAAAATTATGGAAAATAAAAGAGAATATTCTGATATACTATCGAAACTAACTGAATACGATGAAAAAAGAATAAGAGAGGATAAAGATTATAGATTTAATAAGGAATTTAAAAAATCTCTAAACAAATTAAAGGAAATACTAATTAGCGAAGGGTATATAAATGAAACTGGAGAATTAACCGAGAAATCTTTAATGGAATATTCTAAATATTTAATAGGAAATATAGAAAAGGAAATTGAAGGAATATTTGAATATGGAAAATATCTATCATATTATATTGGAAATGATGAAGAATTTTACAAGAAATATTTTAGTATAGGAGATAAATATAATAAAATTAATATAAAAGAAACAATAAGAAAATTTATAAAGAATAAAGATGTTGTAAGATTCGTTGTTGATGTTAAAAGAGAAAGTAAGGGTGGTAAATATATAATTTTATTAGATGTATCTGGGAGCATGATTGGAGAGAAAATATTTGAAGCAAAAAAAGCTTTAATATTATTAATATCAAAGATATTAGAGGATAATAATCTATTAGATATAATATTATTTAATGATAAGATTGTTAAAGAATATAATAATGTTAAAGGGTTGAAGGATATAATGGATATACTGATGATTATACCAAATGGAAGTACAGATATTGCTTTAGCATTTAATTTTTTATTAAATAAAGGAGAAAGAGGGCATATAATATTAATAACCGATGCATTGCCAACAAAGGGAAAAAATCCAGTAGAAAGAACTTTAAAGTTAGCTAAAGAATTGAGTCAATATTATTATATATCAATAATTGGTATACAATTAAATAGTGAAGGAGAAAAAATTGCAAAAGAAATAGTAAAATATGGACGGGGAAGATTGTTTATTTCCAAAGATATAAAAGATTTGAAAAAACTATTATTATTAGAATATGAAATATCTAGACAACAGATGATAAAATAGTTTTTTCAGGCTTATTTTCTCCTATATATTTCTTATATTTTCCTGACAATTTTTTTCTTGCAACATCTAAATAGAAACTTATTCTACTTGTGAATTCTTGCTTATTGTAATATATTGATAAAATAATGTCCTTATAGAATACTTGAGCAGCTCTTGTATATGGCTTTCCAAATGCATGCCTCATTCCCTGTGAAATTCTATCTGCACCAGCACCGTATACTAATGCATGTTCTCTTACAACATGGTGTGGATATTTTCTTATAATGAATAAGAATTCTTTTACTTCACTTTCCAAGTATTTTAATATATTTGTTCTTACTGATTCTAATGAATAATCAGATATTTGAACGTTATGTAATGCAATTAGATGACCAACATATTTCCATTGATTTTTTGGTATATTTGTTACTCCCATTATCTGCATCCTAAGTTTTGACACTGGAGCACCCGGAATTTTATTATACGATTTACTATATGAAAATCTTGTATAGGGTCTTTCTATTTCTCTAAATATTCTCCATGGTCTCTTAGCCATTTTATATCATTTTCTTTAATAATATATTTATATCTTTTCCATAGTATCCATACGCACCACCCAGACTGTATGGGACCTTTATACCCTTTCTTGGATAGCCTTCTGATGGGGGTTTTAACCTAAATACTTTCTTTATTTTTGGTATTGCATCTAAATCTACTTCATTATTTAGTAATTTTTCAATAAATATATTAATATCCATATTTAATGTTTGTTTAATATAATCTTCTGTTAATCTCTTATTTCCTTCCAACCTTCCTCTCTTTAACAACAATTCTTTTAATGTTTCTTTATCTATTTCTCCCCATGCAACCCATGGTTCTACCTTTTTTATCATTCCTCTTATATCTTTTGTATCTTTCATTATTACTGCATAATTATTTCTTCTCAATCTTAAAAGATATAATGTATCCTTTATTTCCTTATTTGCTTTAACAGTTCCCTTTATCCTTACAATTGCTAATAACCCCATTTTATACGAATCCAATCTTTAGTCCGGAATATTTAGCATATTCTTCCTTTATTCTATATTCAACTGTTTTTCTTAACGCATTATAAACTGCCATTGCAAAATTATATCTCCTTCTAGTCTGTCCAAAAGATTTCATCCATAAATCTTTTATACCGGCTAATCTAAATATTTTTTTCATTTCTTCGGGTGCTACCAATCCAACTCCTCTTGGAGCTGGTAATAATACGACTCTTACGGAACCATAAGATCCCTCGACTTTAAATGGCAAAGAATGTGGGGTCTTAAATGCACATTCCCATGATCCACAACCTCTAGCAATTGGTATAATATTTAGTTTCGCATTTCTTAATGCTTTTTCCATACATAGAGCAATATCTGAAGATTTTCCCATTCCTACCCCAACATATCCATTTTCATTTCCAACAACAGCAACAGAAACCCATGATGTTTTATTACCTTCAGCAGTTTTTCTTTGAACCATTTTTACAAACTTTGGTCTTCTATATTTACCTTTAGATAATGATAGTCTAATATATCCATATTTCAAATCTGGTATTAATGCGTCCACAATTTCTGGTTCTAATATTTTATATCCTTTTTTAAATATTTGCTCAATTGAATTTATTTTTCCTTCCTTTATCAATTTACCAAGATTTGTTTTTGGATTCCAAGATTCTATATTAAATTTTTTTGCTCCTATCTTTTCCAAAGCCTCTTGTTCTTTTTTTATTTCTTCAACTTCTTTTTGTTCTTCTACCATTTTCTTTTAAATTTATATGACCATGCATAAGCCCTTATTTTACTACTTCTTCCAAATCCACAATGTGAACAATATCCCTTATCGAGATTATACGTTTTTCTACCACATCTTCTACATATAACATGATTTACTTTATTCGTACCACCCAATCTTGTCATTTAATGATAATATAAAGAAATATTTTTAAAGTAAATAAGGAACTTAAAATAATCAATGAATATTGATGTATCAATAATAATACCAACATTAAATGAAAAGGAAAATATTAATGAATTAGTAGAAAGAATAAAAAAAAGTTTAAATGATATAAAATATGAAATAATTTTTGTAGATGATGGATCAAAAGATGGAACAATTAAAGAAATAGAAAAACTAAAAAAGAAATATAAAAATATAAAACTTATTGAAAGAGGATCAAAGAATGGTTTATCATCTGCCTTTTTAGATGGAGTAAAATATTCTGATGGAAAGTATATTGTATTAATGGATGCTGACTTACAACACCCTCCAGAATTACTGAAGGAAATGTATAAAAAAGCTTTGGAGGGTTATGATTTAGTTATTGCATCAAGATATATTAAAGGAGGAAAAATTGAAAATTGGAGTATTATAAGAGAATTTATATCGAAAACCGCAATAATTATTGCATATATTTTTCTACCAGAAACATTAAAAGTAAAGGATCCGATAAGCGGATATTTTTTAATAAAAAAAGATCTACTAGATAACTTTAAAGTTTCAGACCCGTTTAGCTATAAAGTTTTATTAGATATATTAGTAAAAGTAAATTATAACAGATTAATAGAAATTCCATATACATTCAAAGAAAGAAAATATGGAAGATCTAAACTGGGTAAAAAAATAATTTTTTCATATTTGAAACAAGTTTTCTTATTATTCAACATTTCCCAATTTATAAAATTTTATTTAGTAGGATTATCTGGAATTGTTATTAACTTATTAACTTTATACTTACTGATATTTTATTTTCCATTTTATATTTCGTCTTTTCTAGCAATTTTAATTTCAATTATATGGAATTTTATATTAAACGATTTATTTGTATTTAAAACTAAAAAGAGAAAACTTTTAGAAAGATTTTTATTATTTCTTGGAGGTAGGGGTTTATTATCAAGCTCTGTTCAATATTTATCAGCCTTATTATTTTATTATACATTTGGGATAAATTACTTATTATCACAACTTATTGGTATATTTATCGCTGCTATAATTAATTGGGTTTTTACAAAAGGTATTGTATATGAGAAGTAAAATTTATAAATTTCAAAAGCGTACTATATAAACTTTATTTGCACAAAAAGCAAAAATATTAAATAGCATAATATGCTTTTGAAATTTATAAATTTTGTTTTAATAAATTTTATAAGTATAATTTTTAAGATTTTCTTTATCCTAGTAAAAAATATTTATAATATTAACAACCTATCAATAACTATTTGTCTTTCTATTTTTTACTATTCTGTAGATATTTTCCAAATTATTAATTGGGATTTTGATTCTTTCCTTTGTATGTCTATCTTGTAGTAAAACACTGTTCTCTAGTAATTCTTTTTTTCCAACAA
>Ga0080008_139450_pt1 | contig 46150 bp, 52 predicted proteins | sample ConCONMetagenome_FD_69211 | JGI IMG/M metagenome (GOLD analysis project Ga0080008, IMG submission 69211) | Hot spring microbial streamer communities from Conch Spring, Yellowstone National Park, USA - CON_C (SPADES assembly) (version 2) | ecosystem: Environmental > Aquatic > Thermal springs > Hot...
GGAGGGGTCTGGCTCGCGGTATCGCTATAGCTGTTACAAAGGCTATGGGTGAGACAGCCCCACTACTCTTCACAGCCTTCGGGGCTCGTAGCGTTATATTCGGAGGCCCCTTTGAGCCTGCAGACGCACTCCCCCTGATGGTGTTCCAGTTCATCCAGACAGGGTATGATAACTGGAGGGCTCTAGCCTGGGGTGGTGCTTTCACCCTCCTCGTATTATACCTCTTGCTCTTCATAATAGCTAGGATTCTGGTTAAGGAGGTGAGGTACTAGTGGTGAGCCCAGCTGTAGAGACCAGGGAGTTGAGGGTTCGTATTAGCGGTAGGGATATACTCAAGGGTGTTAACCTAAGGGTACCTGAGGGTGCTATAACGGCTGTCATGGGCCCTAGTGGTAGTGGTAAGACCACCTTCCTGAAGGTTTTGAATAGGCTAATAGAGCTAGTTGATGGTGTAGAGGTTTCAGGCGAGGTTAGGGTCTTCGGTTCAAACATATTCGATGTGGACGTGTACACTGTTAGGAGGATGTTCGGCATGGTGTTCCAGAACCCAAACCCCTTCCCCCACATAAGCATATACGATAACGTGGCCATAGGAGCTAGGATAAACAGGGTGGCTAGGAGCCGGGAGGAGCTCGACAGGATAGTTAGGTGGGCTTTGGAGAAGGCAATGCTGTGGGATGAGGTTAAGAACAGGCTACGAGATCCACCTTGGAGGCTGAGCGGGGGGCAGCAGCAGAGGCTATGTCTTGCTAGAGCTCTAGCCATGAAGCCGAGGATACTGCTCTTAGACGAGCCTACAGCCAACATAGACCCTGTTAACACAGCTAAGCTGGAGGAGGCTCTAAGGGCTTTGAAGAGGGATGAGGGTATGACGATACTACTTGTAACCCACATGCCACACCAGGCCATAAGGGTTTCAGACTACATAGTAATGTTCTACGACGGGATGGTCGTCGAGGAGGGCCCCACGAGCGAGATAGCCTTAAACCCGGCTAACGAGATCACAAGGAGGTTCCTGAAGGGTGAGATGTAGGTGAGCTCAAGGGATCTTGAGGAGAAGAGGTTACTTGAAATGATAGAGAGGATGTACAATCTAGTTGACAACGTGTTAGACGTAGTATCTGAGGGCAGTGTAGGCAGGCTTAAGGACATAGAGGGTATGGTGGCCTTGGTTGAGGAGTACAGGAACATTATATCGAGTCAAGCAACCCTCTTCATAGCCAGGTTTCAGCCCCTAGTGGAGGATCTAATACTAGCTGAGAGTGTCATCAGCGTAGCCTACGACCTATACAGGGTGTCGAGGTACGCACGGGAGATAGCCATACTAGCAGAGCGTATCGGAGGGCTAAGGGGTAACGTGAACGAGGATGCCCTAGGGGCCTTGGAGATAGCAAGGTCCATGGTGAGGGAGGCTGTGGAGGCTTTCACTAAGGGTAAACGTGAGTACGTGGAGGAAGTCAACATGAAAGATAGCCTGGTGGATGAAGTATACCATAAGTACCTCGATATGCTTAGGAGCGGTGGTAGCCTGAGCTCCAGGGATGCTACATCCCTACTACTAGCTCGTCATGTGGAGAGGATTGCTGATCACGCAACATACATAGCCATGTCGGCTAAGAGGCTTTGGAGGATCTAGCTGATAAGCTTAGATTCAAAGAGAGTTGCTGGGCATCCATGGTTTACAGCTAGCTCGTTAACCTTACTACAGATGCTACAGAATGCTACCTGGTGTAAACTGTACTCTACAGACCCCCTACTGCTATAGGATTCCAGGAGCGTCCTAGCCACGGATCTCACAATATTAGCTAGCTCGGGTGTCTCCTCTATCCTCCTAACATACCTATCACCCCTCCTCCCCTCAAGGTAGAATGATACTGCAGCAGGAGTAGTCCCAAGTATCTTAGCTATGGTGTACTTGCTAACACCGTACTCCTTCAACAAAACCCTAGCTATGCTAGCTCTAATGGAGGGGAATACTACCTTAGCGGCATGCTCACATGGTAACTCGTACCTTGAACTCCTCCAGTACCTCACCTTATCCAAGGCCTAGCTCCCCAATTACATATTATACGCTGTTAAAGGTTAAATGTAGTAGCATATATATTCAATGCCACGAGGTTAGCCTAGTGGTCACGGATATTAGGCTTAAGCTTAGGATGTGGGGGCTGGAGCGCGGGTGGTAAGAGCTTGAGCCATGGTGTGAAGGCCTGGATTTTATCCATAGGCTCGGAGCTCCTCGTCGGTAGGATTGTTAACACTAACGCTTCATGGCTTGCTAGGAGGCTTTCATTCATGGGTTTCACTGTTGACAGGATTATAGTTGTCCCAGATGTTATAGGCGATATTGTTGAAGAGGTTAGAAGAGGTCTTGGTAGAGTTAGGTTGATCGTATCCACCGGTGGCCTGGGGCCGACACACGATGATGTGACAATGGAGGCTATGGCTTTAGCTCTGGGTAGATCACTAACGTTGAACGGGGAGGCTGAGCTCCTGCTAAGGGAGTTCTACTCTAGGAGAGGGCTCCCGCTAACAAGGGAGAGGCTTAAGATGGCCTACATGCCTGAGGGGTGTAGGGTTCTAAGAAACCCTATTGGATCAGCACCCGGTTGCGCTATAAGCTATGATGAAACCCTACTCGTAATACTCCCAGGTGTACCGGAGGAGATGGAGGCCATGTTTGAAAACGAGGTGGTAAGGATAATCACCCCGATTGCACCAAGAATAGCTATGGTAGAATGCTACACACAGCTCAAAGGAGTCCCTGAGGCTACGATAGCCCCAGTACTAAAAGAGCTATCAAAGAGGCATCCGAACGCCTACATAAAAAGCCACCCTAAAGGCTACATCCTAGAAGAACCCCATATAGAGATCAGAGTCCTAGCGAGAGGAGATGTAGAGGAGGAGGCACGGGAGATAGCTAAACAGATACTCGAACAAATAGGGCGTGAGGCATTAAGACTTGGAGGAAGCACTATTACCGAGGTAAAATGCCAGGCTAACACCTAGGAGAACGAGACTCAAACCCCGAGATCCAATGGGGGCTCTCTATCTCCTAGAAAACTCTCATGTCTTTACCCAAATCACCTACCTATAAGAGCTGACAAGATCTTACACCTATGGGGGTTAGTCGTGCACGTTGTACGTAACAAGATATTGATCACAGCGGTGCTAGCGCTTATGGGCTCAGCTCTAGCTCTCATGGGGGGTAGTGTGAGGAGCCCTGTGACCATAGCAGGGCTTATCTTGGTGGCCTTATCACCTGTAATATCGTTTGTTATAGTGTACTTCTGGTATGGTAGGAGGTGGAGTGTTAGGTCTAAAGGGGGCTCCTCGCACGCTTAGGGCTGGGTTTTACTTGGAGGTGGTCTGGTTTGGAGGTTAGCTGTAGGGGTAGGAGGGTTTTGTTCGAGAGCTTCTACGAGGTTTTACCTAACGGTGTTAGGATCCTCGTCGATAGGGTTACATTCCCTAATAGCGTAGCGGTCCTCCCGGTTACCAGGAGCTCTAGGGAGGTTGTTCTAGTTAGACAGTATAGGCCTTCTATTGGTAGATGGCTTCTAGAGGCTCCAGCTGGGACCGTTAGAGAGGGGGAGGATCCTAGGGAGGCCGCCATTAGAGAGCTTGAGGAGGAAGCGGGGCTCATCGCTGGAGAGCTTGAGGATGTTGGTGGTGGCTATGTGTCACCAGGCTACTCAACGGAGTTCATGAAGCTCTACATAGCCTGGGATCCGGTTGCTGGAAGACCTAGGAGGGAGCCACACGAGGTTATGGAGGTGGTGAAGCTAAACATAGATGAAGCCCTTAGGATGGCGTACAACGGGGGGATAGAGGATGTGAAGACAATAGCGTTAATACACATAGCCTACCTAAAGCTCGGAGTCGCCCCAAGGCTATGAGGGGTTAAAGGTTACCCCCTGAAGAGCAGTGTTATGCCACCTATGTAGGGTATCTTAACAGGGCGACCTCCCACCGTTAAGGCGACACCAACAACACTATCCCCGGGCACCCCTGAGACCCCGAAGGGGCCTGGAGGGCACCTCCTAGGATCCCCAACGTCTGGAGCAATATTGTTATCACCCTTAGTCACATAACAGTAATAGCCATTGACCTCGTAGACAGCAACAACCCTGTGTATTATGTACTTGGAGCCTGAGCTGTAGACGATAATATCACCCACATTAACCCTATCCCTCTTAACCAATATAACCAGATCACCTGTATGCAGGAGAGGCTCCATACTCCTACCCTCAACAGCAGCAAAACCACCACCATAAACCCTGAAAACCACATAACCCACTATAAGCAACACCGTTAAACCCAAAGCAATCTTATCCCTCACATCCAACTCCAACCTCAAACCCAACACCTCAGCTGGGGAGATCTCACACCAAGTACCAGTGGCCACGTTTACAATAATAGGATGTAGCCTTATAGGCTTAAAACCAGAGCCTGTTCACGCTAGATCCCAGCAGACCCTCTAAATATCTACACCACTAAAACTCGTTAAATTCCATCCATAGAGTGTTCCGCGCAACATACCCTAGAAGGGGAGGCTTTAAACCCACACCTATACCACATACTGTTTCCAACACTGTATCCTACCGGTGCGGGCTACTCTAACTCTGACCGCTAAAGCTGTATTTAAAGCATTATGGAATACAGAGTTTAGCGGTTAACCCTTATTGGGCACTTTTAGTGTTAGAGCTACTGTGTGGAATGTCAGGATCCCCGAGAAGAGGCTATCTCTCGAGCTCCTCGTTGATACTGGTGCTACGTACACTGTAATTCCATCCAGGGTTCTTGAAGCTCTAGAGGTGAAGCCTGTTAGAATGGTGAGGCTCAGACTGGCGGACGGTAGGATTGTAGAGAGACCTTTAGGTGAGGTTGGCATCGACATTGAGGGTTACACTGCCAGTGCAACTCCAGTAGTGTTTGGCGATGAAGGTGTCTACCTGCTCGGAAGCGTGACATTGGAGCAGCTTGGGCTAGCACCAGACCCCATAGCTAGAAGGCTAAGACCCACCGAAGCTCTACTAATGATATCACTAGAAGCTCGTATTGCTTAAGACTAGTCCAGGTAAAGTAAAGTTAATAGGTCTAACCACTTTATTGGTTACAGGGGTGTAACCTGGTTGCAGGGGTGTAACTCAATGCTGTTTGACCCGAGACCCAAGGAATCTCGTAGTAAGCTGTTCGATAGGGAGGGGGAGCTTAGAGCTCTAGAGACCTATGTGAGAAGTGGATCCCCGCTAATCCTCTGTATTGGTGTGAGACGTATTGGGAAAACTTCCTTGCTAAAGGTGTTTCTCAACGAGAGCGGGTATCCTCATGTTTATGTTAATGCGAGGAGGCTCTCTGAGTATAATTACACTGTGGCCGGATTGTATAGGTTGCTCTCGGAGGCTCTCACCCGTACAAGGGTTTCTACTAGGCTAATCGAGTACCTGAGGGGTTTGCGTGGTGTTGAGGTTAAAGTTCTGGGGACTGGTGTTAGTGTAGAGTTTAACTGGAGGAAGCGGGAGCCATCTATATTTAGTTTGCTGGAGAAGTTTGACGAGTTTGCTGGAGATGAGGGTACGTATTTCCTGGTTGTAGTGGATGAGGCTCAGGAGCTCAGATTCCTTAGAGGGTATAACAAGGTGGATTTCAGGCAGATCATAGCCTATAGCTATGATGACTTACGCTATACAAAGCTCATACTAAGCGGCTCGGAGGTAGGGCTACTCTACGAGTTCCTCGAGTTCAACAACTACACTAGCCCCCTCTACGGTAGGGTTAGGGATGAGCTAGTGCTAAGCAGGTTTACACCGGAGGATTCAATGAAGTTCCTGGAGCTGGGGTTCAACGAGGTTGGAATGCAACCACCTAGGAGTGTGTTGGAGGAGGTGGTGAGAACGTTAGACGGGATACCAGGATGGCTTGCATTCTACGGCTATAAGGCTTACCAGAGTAGAAGGTTCGATGTGCTAAACGAGGTGCTAGAGGAGGCGGTGCAGCTAGCTTTAGGAGAGTTGGAGAAGGTAGTGAGATCCAGTAGGTTCTATGGACACGTACTGAGAGCCATAGCTATGGGGTATAAGAGCTGGAGCTCCATAAAAAGAGCTGTAGAAGCGTGGACCGGTGTCAGCACACACAACAAGACACTATACTATAGCCTAAACAGGTTAATAGCCTTAAGCATAGTAGTAAAAGAAGATGATGAGTACGACTTCACAGACCCAGTATACAGGGAGGCGGCAAGGAGGATAACGCTCTAACCACTCATAACATCTTTAATCCTACAGGGATACAGTAACCCCCTGAATCCCCCTATTAAGGTTTCCCCAATACGGTCCCTTATCGGGGCTCGCAACCCTCCACGTCTAAAAGTAAGTCACACTGGGATACTTTATCTTAACTAGGTTCCCAGACTTATACCTCTTCTTTTATAGGGGGTTGTTGGTTTCTAGCTTATGGGGTTGCCGGGCTTGATTGTTGTTTCGAGCGAGTTGGCCGGTCTTGGTGTTTTCGTGTCCTATGCTGTTGTTAGGGGTGTTAGGGTCTCCGAGACCCCCGGGTTTGTTGATGAGATGCTTAGGGTTGAGGAGGAGAGGGTTAGGAGTGTTATTGGCGATGCTGGTAGGCTGACCGAGAACCCTATTGTTCAGGCTTATAGGAGGTTTATGTGGAGGCTTGGTATCGACCCTACTAAGGTTAGGCCTAGCTCTGAGGCTCTTGCTCGGAGGGTCCTCCATGGGGGTAGTATTCCAAGGATCAACAGTATCGTTGATATAGGTAACCTTGTTAGCTTGAAGACCCTCATCCCCATAGGGTTGTACGATCTCGATACGGTAAGCCCTCCTCTAGTATTGAAGCTTAGTGAGGGTTACGAGGAGTTCGCACCCATAGGATCCCAGGGTGTTGAGAGGCTTAGGAGGGGTCTCCCAATAATAGTTGATTCCAGGGGTCTCGTCATACACATATACCCTCATAGGGATTCACGCTACTCGATGATAACGGTTAACACTAGGAACATGCTAGTAGTATCCTGTGGCGTACCGGGGGTTCCCAGAGCTCTCGTCACGGAGGCTACAGAGTCTGTGGTTAAGCTTGTGAAGAGCGTTAACCCCACGGTTGAAGTCGTGGAGGTCGGGGTGGCGCCGAGTGGGGGCTAGCATCTACGACCCTGAGGATTTGAGGAGGGTTGCTGTTAGGATCGCTAGCGAGGCGGCTGCACTCCTAAGGGATTACGCTTGCGACCGGGAGTATACTCGTGGTGTTGGCGGCGAGACTATAGTAGCTGATAGGGTGGCAGAGGATTACATAATAGACTCTCTTAGAGGTGAGGGGTTGAGGGTTAGAGGTGTATCGGAGGAGAGAGGCTACTTTGGAGATGGCGACCTAGTGGTAGTAATAGACCCCCTGGATGGTAGTAGTAACTATTCAAACTGCATCTCTTGGGCCTCCGTGTCAATAGCCTTCGCTCTAGGCAACAGGCTTAGCGATGTAATAGCTGGATCCGTAGCACCCGTATTCTTCGGCCACCCCATATCATTCAGTAGAGGTCACGGATGCTACGAGGGGGAGGTTAGGGTGGAGCCTTCCCCGAATACCAGGATGGTCTTCGCCTACGCAGAGGACCCCACAATAGCCTCCAAGCTCCTAGAGTTCATAAAGGGTATGGGGGGTAACGTTAAGATAAGAGGGCTTGGGAGCGCAGCCCTCGAAATAGCCTACGTGGCCCTAGGTAGAGCGGCCCTATTCGTAGACGCTAGATCAAGGCTAAGGAACGTTGATGTAGCAGCCTCAGTAGGAATAATCAGAGAGTGCGGAGGCGAAGCTTATAACGCGCAGGGGGAACCCCTAGAAGCTAGGCTAGACGAGGTAGTGGTAGTAGGCGATGTAATAGCATCACTCGACAGAAACCTAGCCCTAACCCTCATCTCCAAAACCTTTAAAGCCAAAAACCCCTAAACAGCCAGGCACAGGACGCGGAGCAACCTTCAGGAGCCCGACACGATCCCAGCATTTAGTAAGCCAACGTGGAGAGTTACCAAGTAACTAATAGTATGGAGTTCCTCCATCTGGGCCCCCGGCCTTAAAGCTCCCAGTCTTCAATTTAAATCATCGCAAACGCAGAGATTCTAGATCATAAGCGGAGAATCCTTCAGGCGTTTACCACAAGCTCATGGAGGTTACCTAGAGGCTATGATGTTCAGAGCGGGGATTCGGCCTTGGGGGCCTCTAGATGGTGTAATCCCATAGTTGTTCTAAGTAACCCCTCGTCATGAGTTCACTTCATGCTCTTAGGTGCTCTGGGCTCTCCTATAGGCTGCCAGGCATCTTCCGTCAACGCTACCCGCTAGCAGTCTACATCTTGAGTAGCGGCATTTCAATCCCATGCAGGTATCGCCTACTATGAGGCAGAAGGGTTTATTGATGGAGATGCCTCTCTTGCTGACTGTGGAGGCTTGCAGTGACTCCCTCTCGCATAGGAAGTAGGGGCAGAGGGGGTTGCATTGGCCGGCTATTGGTGTGGGTTTGGGGTTCAAGTATGGTGGGTTTAGGGGTTTAATGTTGTGTTGTTGGGGGTCGTTTGGATTGCTCAACCTCTAACCCCCTCCTAGAGTTTAAGCCAGTTGAACATTAAATATGTCACCCTACCATCCCTTGATGGGAAGGCTAGTATGAATGTCTTCCTAACACTATGGCTCAGCCTACCAGCTCTAACTATCTCGGTTGGATCAAGCCTCTCAAACCCCCTATAGACGTGGAGTATGTAGGGGGCGTGCTCCAAACCAGGGCCTAGCCTGTAGACGGTGAAATCACTACCGTACTTAAGCCCAGATCTGACAATGAAACCCCTATCCCTCAAATCCCTATAGACTGTGTATAGTAACCTTAACTCCTCTACGGACTCAACTAAACCCCTTAACTCCTCGAAGCTAACCAGGCTACCATCAAGCCTCCTAACCTCCAGAACACCCCTCTCAACGAGGTAGAGAGCCTCGATAAGGTTAAGCTTCAGGGGGGCGTCGAAGTCGGCTCCCTTAGGCTTCTCAACCCCAATAGGGGTTCCGAAGAACCTCTCAGCGTAGAGGGTTCTAGAGGACTCTAGACTGGTAACTATAACGGAGCCCTCTACAAGAAAGCCGGTATGCCTACCCCTTGGAAGCTTGGGGGCTGCGCTCAAGCTAACACCATTAAATCTAGGCCGGGGGGCCCTTAAAAACGGTTGCCTACCCTCCGACAGCCCTTGTAGTGCTGTTAGCCTTGCTCTTTAAACGTCAAGTAGTAGCTTTAGCTCCGGCTCCTCCAAGGCCTTCTTAGCTACTTCTAGAACCCACCTACCCGTACCCCCCTTCTTCAACGCTATCCTCTTGAGGGCCTCCTGCCTGCTAATATTCAGAATCCTCGATATCTCCCCTAGGGCATCCCTAAGCCTCTCTAGGGCCTTGCTATGGTACTCGCATAACCTTACGTTACCCAACGTGGTGGTAGCCTCCCTCCCGCATACCCTGCACGGTCTCTCCGGTGGTCTTAGGTTCAAGGCTACGGCTAGCCTGTAGCCTACCTCCTCTAGCCTCCTATTGTAGTTTGATAGTAGTCTTTCAAGAGCTCTTATGGCCTCAAGCCTCACACTCTCCCTACTCCTCCTACCATACCTTATGTCATCGAGTTTCCTCTCAAACTCCCTTGTAAGCTCTGGTGTTGAGAGCTCCGGGAATAGCTCTACTATTATGCGTGTAACGGTGTGACCTAGATCTGTTACCCTACCCTCCTGCTCTATGTAACCCCTTCTATACAACGTCTCTATTATCCTTGCTCTCGTAGACTCGGTCCCGATCTCCACGTTCTCCATCCACTTGAGTAGGGAATCCCTGGTTATCCTCGTTGAAGGCTTACTCCACGTTACCCTAATGGTTACACTTTCGATCTCCACGCTTTTCTCGGAAATCCTGGGGATTACGTTCTCTGTAGGTTTAAGGAATGGGTAGTACTTCATCCAACCCTCCTTTACAACAGTTAAACCCGAGGCCTCAAAGCCCCTCCCATCACGGTCTACCAGGGCTACCTTAACCCTACCTATTACGGCTTCGCTTGAGAACGCTGCTAGAAACCTCCTGACAATGAGGTCGTACACTAGCCGGTGATCCCTACTAAGCTCTCTAGGCTTCTCGCCAGTAGGGTATATTGCTGGGTGTGCTGGATCCTCAGCCCTCCCCTGTACTGGTCTCAGCACACCCCCGGTCTCCTCAAGCAACCTTCTAACAAGGCTTGAGTACCCCTCCACACCCTCTAGGCTCCTCAGTATAGACCTATAGTCTATGGTTGGTGGGAGCTTCTGGCTATTAGTCCTAGGGTAGCTTATGAGAGCTTCAAGGTACAGGTCCTCAGCTAGCTTCTGGGTCTTCATAGGCGAGAACCTGTATATCCTTGCAGCCTCGTGCTGGAGATCGCCTAGGTTGAAGGCCGGGGGAGGGCTTACACGCTCACGCTCCTCTGAAACACTTACTACACGGAGCTCCCCCAAGCTTCTAAGCCTCCTCCTCACCTCCTCAGCTTCAAGCCTATCCCTTGGGCTCCAACCTGAAGGGTACACCTTAAACCTAACACCATCCTTCGTCTTAACAGTTACGTGGACGCTTATGCTAGGTCTAGGTACGTGTAGGTTTACCTCCTCCCATCTCCTAGTAGCTTCTACTAGCGTGGGGCTTTGGACTCTTCCAGCACTAAGTGTTATCCTCCTACCAGTGTAGAGTCTCAGAGCGTGCATGAGAGCTCTAGACACGTTAATACCCCAAAGCCAGTCCAGCTCATGCCTAGCTAGCCCTGCCTCCACCATATCAACATCCAGTGGTTGTAGCCTCGCATAGGCTCTCCTGATATCCTCTGGTGCTAGTGTTGAGAACTTCATACGCCTAGCCCTCCTAGGATCCCCCAGGGCCTCGATTATCTTATAGCATATGACGCTACCCTCAATGTCATAGTCGCAAGCACTTATGAACTCCGAAGCCCTGGGGACAACGTGTCTTAGAACATCGTAGAACTTCTTCAGGTAACCCGCCTTAGGATCCACCTCCCAAATAGGCCTCCACGTGAACTCGAAAACCGGGAACCCCCTAGCGTCAGTGTGTGGTTCGAAGAGATGACCTGCACTTGAAACCACAACAACCCTCCTACCGTTAACACTTAAAACCCAGTAGGGTACCCCATTATAGCTACACTTCACCGGGAGGCCTAGAGCTCTAGCTATCTTCTCCCCAGCCTTAGGCTTCTCAGCTATTATAACAGTGTAGCCTGCCTCCAGCCTACAGGTCCTCCCACTCAACCTTCAGGAACCTCGGTACAACACCCTAGAACATGTTACCAGTAGACCCCTTAAGAGCTGAAAAACGTTTAGGGAATCGGTATTGGGATCGTTAGCGCCAGGAGGACCCCGTAGATGACGCTAGAGGCTGTTATGATATTAGTTGGGTTCTCAACACCCATTGATGGGCCCGGGTGCCTACCACCGGTTACCAGGTACAGTACTAGGGCTAGGATGGCGAAGAGGAGGAGCTGGGGGTATGGGATGGATAGGAGTACGAGTGCTACTATGAAAATCCTGCTTACGAGGGTGTGAGCGCTAGCCCCAGCTACGCCTCTAACAATGTGACCTCCATCCAGCATAGCAACCGGGATCAGGTTGAGGAATGTGACGAAGAAGACGACATATGAGGCGAACGCTAGAGGGCTAAATATCATGTAGTGGCCGCTGGGGACATCCATGGTCATGAGTAGGAGTAGTAGCGATAGGGGTACCATGGGTAGCGGTATGGTACCTTCGGGGGCCACGGCGGTTATGTAGGAGCTCTTCAAACCATATACGGCTAGGGGTAGTGCTATCAGGTAACCCGTCAAGGGGCCCATGACAGCCATTAATGTAAGAGAGCTAGCTGAGGGTGGGAGCCATCTAAGGTTTATCACTGCTCCAAACGTCCCCAGGAGGCCTAGCTGTAGTGGGGGGGCTGGGATCAGGTATGGTAGGCTAGCTGGGGTCCTATAGAACCTCATTACACTCCAGTGGCCGAGCTCGTGAACTACAAGGGGTACCAGGAGACCTACGAGGTACGCCTCAGGTCTCCAGGCAAAACCGCTCACGTTAAACTGCTCTCCAGCCCCCGCTAATGCTACGCCCGAGAGGAATACTGTTACAAGCGTTGTGAGAGCTAAGGCTACGTTCAGGAACAGTCTACCAGGCTTCTCCTCCCTAGCAAAAACATGTAGCACCAGCCCCCTCTCGCTCCTCCTCACAAGTGGGTAGCAGTTTAGTGTGGTAAGTTTGGGGTATAACGTTTCAAGAGCCTCCCTTAAACTCCTCCTCCTGGGCATTCCGAGGACTATGTCGACTCTATGGCTGGAGTGCTCTTCAACGTTTATGATCTCGAACTCCTCCGCAACAAGGGATCTACACACCTCAATCAATCCTTCCAAGCACCTCCTTCGTCACCTTAATCAACAGTGATAGGGGGATGCTCTGTCTGACTCCAGAGCTCGTATACCTTAGAATAGATATGGGGAGTATCCCGTTCTCAACCTCGTACTTGGCTATCAGAACTGGATCTGTAGAGCCTACAACTTCAGGTGGGACTAGCGGTGGAGCCCCGTAGACTAGCTGGAGAGCTCTTACACCAATGATCCTAGCCTTCTCATACCTCGTAAGCCTCGGAGGGCCCACTATAATCTCCTTAACAAGCCTAGGGTAAACGCTATAGTGCTCTAGCACCTCCAACTTGCCCGCTCACCCTCTATGAGACCTCTAGTACTCCCTAGCTTCTAGGGTTTTCAAACGTCCTTTTAAGCGTCATCAAGTTCTGGTACGAGCTCCTCTAACCTTACCTCTACCCAGCTTCTCGTGTGCCCTAGCGAGATGACCTGAGGCTAGGGCTGCTAGTAGGTTCAACTCTCCAGCTAGGACCGTTGCTGCCACTATCTCGGCGAACTTCAAGGCGTTAACACCCGGGGGGTCGCCTCCGCCCGCTACACCCATTATTGCGAGTGCTTCCCTCTGAGTTCTAAGCCTAGTACCACCCCCCACGGTGCCAACCTCTAGGCTTGGTAGGGTTACCGATATGTATAAGCTATCTCCTCTAAGCTCGGTCCACGTGAAGCCCATGCTACTCTCTACAACCTGAGCTACATCCTGCCCTGTAGCTATGAATATTGCGGCTACTATGTTAGCGTAGTGTGCGTTAAAGCTTGCACTCCCGGCAACACCGCTACCCAGGAGGTTTTTAGCCTGGTTTATGTAGTGTATGAGGTCGATCCTAGCTTTCAGGACGCTCTCCGCCACACTAGCTGGTATCAAGGCCTCAGCTACAACATACTTACCCCTACCCAGCAACCTGTTTATGATGGCTGGCTTCTTATCCGTGCACATGTTACCGCTAAGCGATATACACATAGCTTCGCCATCGTAGCTCTGCTCTATGTAAGAGCATATCCTATCACTAGCTATGGTCGCCATGTTCATCCCCATAGCATCCCCGGTGCTGTAGATGAACCTAAGCCATACGAGGTTACCAACGATGAATGGTTGGAGGTCGAGAAGCCTACCGTGCCTCGTAACCTCACTAACCTTACCCTTTAAAACCTCCATGTTCGCTTTAACCCACTCTACGAACCTAACGGCCTCCACGACACTCGGAGTCCATATGAGGGGTGCTCTCGTCATACCATCCTTTAGAACCTTCACGTAAGCCCCACCACTAGCTGTTACAGCCTTAGCCCCCCTATTGACGCTTGCAACTAGGGCACCCTCGGTTGTAGCTAGTGGTACGTAGAAATCACCTTTAGCGTAATCCCCGTTAACCCTAAGGGGTCCGGCTATGCCTACGGGGATTTGGACTGCCCCGATAGCGTTCTCTATGTTATGCCCGTACAGCTCCTCGAAGTCGAGTATCGTGCTAGCTATACCCGATAGGCTTACTTTAAGCTTCCTCTCCAGAAACCTCCTCCTAGCTAGAACAGCTAGGTTAGCGTTTCCAAGAACTTCCTCAAGCTTACTAAGGCTAACCTCCCCCCTTTCAAGCCTAGCGAGGATCTCTTCAAGATCCACCCTGCCTAGGTCCGCCTCCACGTTAACCCACCCGTACGGGTCTAAACTTGATACCGTAGACTATCAAACCCGTGTTACCGTCAACAGCTATCCTCCTGAAAACAGCTTCAACCCTATCACCAACCCTTAAATCCCCGGGTTTCACGTCTACCACCTCAGCTACAAGCCTAGCTGCGCCGAGGTCGATTAAACCTATTACAACGGGGCTCCTATCCCTATCCTCGAATGGTGTTGCATAGACAACACTATAGCTTACAAGCCTACCAACCCTGGGTAACTCAACCTCATCTAGATCCCTTGAACCACAGTAGGGGCACGCGTTAGCCGGGGGATAGTGGGCTCTACCACAGGATCTACACCTACCAGCTATAAGCCTGTACCTGTACACCCTAGACCTCCAGACCCTAGCGGGGCTCCACTCACCCAAAAACCCTCACCCCACAGCTCTCATGTAGGCTACGTAGGAGCTGGAGCCCATAGCGTTAATGGATACCACTAGGCCGCTCCTAGCACCATCAACCTTCAAACCCGGGAACTCCCCAGCTAGCTGTAAGGCTACCTCAGCCACCTGGTACACCCCGGTAGCCCCTATAGGGTGGCCTCTAGCCTTCAACCCACCACTAGGGTTGACTACCGGGCCTTCGCCTCCTACGCTAAAGACACCTTGAGCTACGGCCTCTGCAGCCTTACCCCTCTCGGTGAACCTTAAAGTCTCCAGGATGAGTATCCCCGTTATCGTGAAGGAGTCGTGTAGCTCTACAACATCAACGCTCCCCATGCCGGTTCTCTCAACCAACCTACCGTAGGCTACCTCAAGGGATTCGATTTTCAAAGGATCATCGCTTAAAGCTATGCTCTGATACCCTGTAGCAGACTCTACGTCCACGATCTCAGCTAAAGCCCCCCTACTAGCCTTACCCTCTAGTACTAGAGCTGCAGCCCCATCCCCTAGGGGGAATGTGTCTAGGAGTGTTAGGGGTTCAGCTACAGGTTGAGCCTCTAGGACCTTCTCCGGTGTTATAGCGAATCTTAGCATAGCGTATGGGTTTGCCTTAGCATTCTGGTGCATTAGTGCAGGCCAGTAGGCTAAGGTCAGCCTATCCACATTGTATACGTTCATGTAAAGCCTCATTAGGAGGCCTGCTATACCACCAAGGCCTATGGAGTAGAAGGCGTCACTCTCAGTATCATAGAGTAGAGAGAGGTTCCTGTAAACCCTCCAGGATGGATGCTCTGATAGCTTATCAACACCGACAACAAGAACCCTTGAGGCTCGACCACTATCAATTAAAGCCTTAGCCGTCATAACGGCCGCTAGCCCGGAGGCCTCCCCGCATTCGACGGTGATACTCCTAACACCCCTCAAGCCCATCGACGAGGCTATGTAGGAGGCTAGGTCTAGTTGGGGTTCGTGTAGATATGATATGCTTGAGGCTACGACGATGAAATCAACACCCTCAGCCATGCTAGATTCTAGAGCGGCCGTGGAGGCTTCAAAAGCAAGCCTTCTGGTACTCTTGTCATAATGCCTATCTACGTTAACGAGACCTACACCTGTTACGTAGACCAAGGCGGACACCTACTCTCTCACAACTCTGATTAACTCTCTAAACTTAGCGTAAACAGAGTACGGGATTAATATCTTATCGTTTATGTAATCATCTACTAAAGGAGCTCTACCACGCTTCTCTTCTACAACATCTGTTACAATAAGGCTATAGGCATCACTCCCAGCTCCGCTCCCGAAAGGTGCTACGAGGATCCTCTCACCGGGCTTAGCGTAGTCTAGGATCCTAGCTAGCCCGATCAAAGCACTTCCATTGTACGTGTTACCAATCATAGGTGTTACAAGACCTAACTTCAACTGCTCAGGTTTAAACCCAAGCATCTCCCCGACCTTGAGGGGGAATCTACCGTTAGGTTGATGGAATACAGCGTAGTTGAAGTCCGAGGGCTTTAACCCAAGCTCATCCATTAAACCCCTCACAGCACCTACTATGTGAGCGAAATACGCAGGCTCACCGGTGAACCCCTCACCATGCCTGGGGTACGGGGACCCCTCACGTCTCCAGAAGTCAGGTGTATCCGTTACATAGGTGCTACTACCCTCGAAAACAGCTACAGATCCCTTAGAAGACCCTATTATGAAGGCAGTAGCACCACTTGAAGCTGTAAACTCGAGGACATCACCTGGGTTGGCTTGAGCCGTATCACTACCAATAACTAGAGCATACTTAACCATACCCGAGGCCACAAGCCCTATGGAGGCTTTGATCCCCTCGCTAGCAGCTCTACAAGCGAACTCAAGATCGCTAGCCATAGTTAGGGGGGTTGCACCGATAGCCTCCGCTATTATGGTGGCGCTTGGTTTAACAGCGTAGGGCTTAGACTCTGTTCCAAAGAATACAGCCCCTATATCCTTGGGGTTGACCCCAGCTCTCCTAATGGCATTCAATGAAGCCTCTAAACCCATCGTTGTTGAATCCTCATCAGGCCCTGCTACGGCCTTCTCCATCATCCCAAGGACTCTCCACTGGTGATCAGGCCAGCCCCACTCTCTAGCGATCTCCTGCATTGGGATCCTAAACCTGGGTATGTAGACACCCCATCCGTGGATGCCAGCCCCCCTCTCGGGCATGAGAGCCAATCTATTACACCTCACAGTCTAGATAGGGGAGCTAGTATTTAAACTTTTAGACTAGCATTGAAGGGGGTGTTAGGCGGGAGTCTGAAACAAGATTTATACCCCTGTATCTAAGCTTTCGCTACAAATGTGTTATCCTCGTCTCTAACTATGGTTACCGTAACGGTCTTACCAGGCTTTAACTCCTTCTCCGTCATAACAGCTATGACCCTCTCATATCTTAGATCAACTGCTATAAACTCACTCCAATGCCATCCAGGCCCCATCACTATAACCTTGACCTTATCCCCGCTAGAGTAGGGCTTATCTATGCTAGGCCTCCTCTCAAAACCCATCTCCCAAGGTTCAACTATAAGCCTGTACCCGGTGCTCCTCTCCAGATCTCTAAGCCACCTGTAGAACCTACCCCACGACCACTCTCTTACGCCACGCACCTTCCTACCATACCTGTGAACCTCGTACTTCTGTATTAGAACCCCGGTAGGCCATCCACTCTTAACCCCAGCCTTATGCCTCCTAGCCCACTCAATAAGATCCCTCATATCATCCTCGTTAAACCCGGGTACTACTACAGGTGTTAGGACCACATCTATACTCGTGTTCTCAAGTATCCATGCAGCTACATCTAGAACCCTTGAAACATCGTACCATTCAACCCCTACAAGGTGTTTAGCTAGCCTCGTGTTAGTTGTATCAACACTGAGATTAATCCTATCTAGGCCCGCTCTCTCAAGCTCGACAGCGAGTCTTCTGGAGAGGAAACCCCCATGGGTTTCCAAGGCCACCCTGCTGACATACCCGCTCTCCTTCAGAGACCTTATTATGTCCAGGATCTCCGGGTGGCTTAGCGGTTCACCAACACCATCAAGTAGAACCTCAACACGTCCCCCCTTGAACCTAGCAATGTCAACAGCCCACCTAACGAGCCACCTAGACTCCACGAGGAACTCTGATTGCCTCGTAACACTTCTAGGCCCCGCGTCGACGCTACAGAAGATACATGAGTGTTGACAGAGAGTGGTAGGTCTAACCTGTAGGACGTTCGTACCCCTATCTATGACGCCAAAAGCTATATGGCCGACCAGAGGGACTGGATCCTCGACGATAAACACGGGCCTTCTATAGAAGTAGCCAACCCTCCTTAACCCTATGCTCGGATACCCTACATCCTCATCCTTCAACATCCCCTCTAAACCCATACACTAACTTCCTATAGTTAAAACAAGCGTTATAAGGCTTTCAACTCAAGATCCTGATTAAAGGCAGAAGGTTAATCTCCACATTTAAATAAACTTCCATTGCAGGAGTCTCGCTGGGACGACCCCGCTCACATTCGCGTTTCTAAACACCTCGGGGCACCTGCTAGGATTTGATAGCTAGGATCTAGCAAACCTCGTTTCCCAAGGCGGGGTAGGATTCTCACATAATTTTGGAGCGTTAAATTCTAGGGGGTATACTGCTAGTGTGATGAGTAGGTTTTAGTTAAAATCAAGGGCTTGATGGTTGCTCAAACCTCCTGCCTCGGAGTACGGGGAGCGCGGGTACCCCCAGGTCTGGATGAGGTGCTATCAGAGACATTAACCCTCGCTCGTGGGGGATGACACCATAGGCCCGAGGGGTTTGAAACTCCGCTCTCTTTACATGTGTTGGTACATGCTACTAGTCTGGAGATGCCGACTCTCCCCCTGATTACCTTTTACCCTCTATCTCTCTAAGCCATTTAATGTACTCTTCGACAGCTTCGGGGCCCTTTTCTTTCAATGCTTTGAGCTCCTCTATTAGAGCTGGGACCACCTCCCTATAGTCTCCTATGACACTGTAGTCTGCCTGGCTTAGTATGGGTGCTTCGGGGTCTATGTTTATAGCTATTATCCTTGTAGCCTCCCTTACACCTATCATGTGCTGGGCTACTCCGCTAATGCCTACGGCTATGTACAGGATGGGTTTCACAGATTTACCTGTTTGACCTACCTGTCTATCCTCGCTGATCCAACCTGCATCAACTGCCTTCCTAGAAGCTCCTATAGTGCCTCCTAGGATCTCGGCTAGCTCTTCAAGGTACTTGAAGCCTTCAGGGCCTCCCACCCCCTTGCCCCCTGATGCTACGACCTCCGCCTTCTCAATGCCAACCTCCCCTCTCGACACCCTCCTCCTTGAAACCAGCTTCATTCTACCCTCACTTATGTTAGCTACGTTCTCGAAAACGATCTCCCCCTTCCTACTCTCATCTCTAGCTGGTACTGGGAATACGTTAGGTCTAGCCGTCCCTATCTGTGGTCTCCTGAAAGGTGTTTTTATGTAGGCTAGTAGGATGGCCGCGAATGGGGGTCTTATGAGTAGTACATCCCTAGACTCCACGTCTACATCGAAGTCCGTACAGTCTGCTGTAATCCCCGCTTTAAGGGTGTTAGCTATGTATGGTGCGAACTCCCTCCCCCTCTTAGTCCCAGCTACGAATATGACCGATGGTTTATACTTCCTGGCGAGCTCCACTATTGTTAAGGCGTATACCCTGGGATAGTATGTTTTGAGTGCTTCGCTATCAACGACTATAACCTCGTCAGCGCCATATTTTATGACGTCCTCTGCTAGATGGGATACACGGTAGCCCACTAGTACTCCAACAAGCTTTTCACCAAGCTTATCAGCTATCCTCCTCCCGGGGGTGAGCATTTGCAAGCTAGCTTCACTCAACCCACTCTCATCAGCTTCAATGACAACCCACACGTTCTTAAACTCGCTCGGCTGCTCGCAGGGCCACTCGGGGCAGAGTTTGCTACAGTCGATGGCGGAGCTCAACCCCTAACACCCCAGAGGCTCCTATACAATAGTTCTCTTAACTTGTCATCCTCCAGCATCTTAGCTACAATCCACCTGGCAGCCTCCCTAGCATCCCTAGGTTTAAAGACCTCCTTCCTCCTAGGAACCTCTGGCATATCTATGGTCTTAGCTACAATTGTAGGTGATCCTCTGAGGCCCGTGCATCTAGGGTCTAGTTTTAGATCATCGTTAGTCCATACTATGAGCCTCTTCTCGATCTTAGACCTAAGCTTCATGGAGAGGGTTACAGGTCTAGGTTTGAAGGCTCTAATAGCTACCCCTAGAACTGCTGGGAGCTCTAGCTCATACTCTTCCAGGTACTCCTCAAGCTCCCTTACAACTCTTACCCTCCCACCGTCAACCACGGTTGCCTCCTTAATGTAGTACACGTATGGTAGCTCAAGCCAGCTAGCAACCTGTGCTGGGATGTGGGCTGTAGTAGAGTCTATGGTCTCCTGCCCGAACACTATGAGGTCGACCTTGCCTATCTCAGAGTTAATCTTCTGGATGGTCTTAGCTAGCACATAGCTTGTAGCTAGTGTATCGGCTCCAGCGTAAACCCTGTCTGTCACAAGAATAGCCCTATCAACACCCATACCTAGGACTAGTTCTAAGCCCTTAGCCGCAGGCGGGGGGGCCATGCTGATAGCTATAACCTCACCACCCACCTCATCCCTCAACCTTAGGGAGAGCTCTACAGCAGGGAGATCGTGGGGGTTCACGATCGAAGGTACACCTTTCCTAATCAAGGTTCCAGTCTCTGGGTCGAATCTAACGGCTTGAGTATTAGGAACCCACTTTATACCAACAACTATCCTCACTACCCCCACCCCCTAGGTGAACCTATACTGTATACCCCTCCCACTCCTAGGGTGCTCCCACCTAATCTGATGTGGGTTACTTAAAACCCTGCATGTAGCGCATTCAACGCAACCCTCATAGCTCATTAGAAGCCTATCACCGGCCATCGTGTAACAGCCCATGGGGCATAGTAGTAGTAGTGCTTTGATGGGTAGACCTCTTTGATCCAAAACCTCTATATGCCTAGACTCGTCTACATCCCACACATCCCTCTGTAGGAGCTCCCCCAACTTCAACTTCTTAAGCCTAGTACCCCCACTACTCACAGCCTCCTCACCACCCTAGCTAACTTGAATAACATCTTCATAAGGCTTACCTCAGACTCCCTAGAGGCTTCGAGTAGGCCCCCCACCAGTGTTGGCTCCTCGTAGTCTGCTTCAAAAAGCTTACCCGCAGCCTTCACCAACACCTGGGGTATCTTGGTGAAGTAGAATGGATCCCTCGTAACATCCTCTATAGCACTATGAGCCTTGAGCTCCCTGTATATGTAGCTTCTCTTAACCTTATCCTCGTAGGACTTCAGGTTATCCTCTGTAAACCCCCCCTTGTTAAGGGCCTCTATTACTGTTTCAGCTGCGAGCTTCCCGCCGTGCACAGCCGTATCAACACCTCTTATCGTGTAACCTGTATTTACGAGGAATCCTGCTGCATCCCCTACTACGAGTAGTCCTGGTGCGTACAACCTCTTAGGCATCATGCTCAAACCCCCCTCTACTGTCATCCTACCACCGTACTCTATCACATCAGCTTCCCTCCAGAACCTGCTGAAGTAGGGGTGTAGCCTGAACGATTCGATAAGCTCTGATACGTGCTCCTTCAAGGTACCCTCCTCGGCTGCTCTAGCAGCAGGGCCTATGGGTATTACGAGCCCTACGCTTATTGAATCCCTCATAGTGTATATGAACCCCCCTCCGGGTAGCCCTCGCGTTATATCGCCTGCTACGAGCCACGCTAAACCCTCCCCCTTGTCTAGATTGAATCTCTCCTCCATCAACCTGGGGTCTAAGCTTAGAGTCTCCCTAACTCCAAGGGCTACACTACTGTTAACGTTAAGCCTCTCGGCTAAGCCAAGCTTCTCTAAGAGCATTCTATTAACACCCTCAGCGTCTATAACGATATCTGCTCTAACGATATCACTACCACTTCTAACGCCGACAACCCTACCATTCTCTACAACTATCTCGTCAACCCTAACATCCTCTACTAGTAGAGCTCCAGCACTCTCAGCCTTCCTAGCCATCCATGATACCAGCTCCGGTAGGTATGATGTGAAGGCAACACTCCTACCAAGTTTATACTCGATGGTTAGAACCCTATCACCCCAGACGAAGCTAAACCTCTCCCTAGTAACCCACCTATGTATGGGGGCCTCCTTGTCAAGCTCAGGCCAAACCTCCCTTATAGGCTGAGCGTAAGCCTTACCACCCCAGAGTAGCTTACTACCAGCACTCCTACCCCTCTCCACGAGTAAAACCCTTAAACCAGCCTTAGCTAGGAGGTAGGCGGAGCTACAACCAGCAGGCCCTGCACCAACCACGATAACATCGAATTTATGTGGAAAGCCCAAGTCGGGGAACCCTGGCTAATGTGTTTTTCAGAGGTTTAAATAGCAACTATACCAATCTATACGTATCGTTGAAAATATTAAAGTGAGGGTTTCGGAGTAGAGCTTCCTCTGGCTTCTTTCACGGATTCTATGGGGTGGGTAGCGATGGGTATATGAGGGGTTTCGCTAGGTTTAATGCCTTCTCTAGCCTTGCATCTACGTCATCCCAGTTTACTACATTCCACCAGTTGTCGACATAGCTAGCTCTATCATTCTTGTACTGGAGGTAGTATGCGTGCTCCCACACGTCTATGACTAGGAGTGGTACTATACCCGCTGTCATCAGCAAATTGTGTTTCTCAACCTGGAGTATCCTTAGATCACCTGTGATGGGATCGCAGCCTAGCACAGCCCATCCAACACCTTCAACGGTCTTAGCTGCTTGGCCGAACAGGTTCTTGAAGGCCTCGAAGGAGCCGAAGAACTTGTCTATCAAATCCCCTATCCTACCCCCAGGCCTACCACCACCCTTACCAGGTGGGGCCATGTTAGGCCAGAATATGGAGTGCATTATGTGACCGCCGTAGTTGAACGAGAAATCTCTTAGAACAGCTCTTATATCTAAACCTGGTAGCTCTCCCCTCAAATACTTCTCTAACTTTTCAAGAGCAGCGTTAGCCCCAACAACGTAGGAGTTGTGATGCTTCGTATGGTGTAACCTCATAATCTCCTCTATTATGAACGGCTCTAAAGCGTTATAGCTATAGGGGAGAGGTGGTAACTCATACCTAGTGAACGACACCACTCCAGACACCGCCTTAAACGGTTAACCCGAAGCCTTTAAACAAGCATACATAGGAGAGCCAAGCTTGAACCCCGCACGTGGGGCTCATAAACAGCATATTAGCTTTAAGAGGGAGGTGAAGAAAGTGGTGTGAAGTGTGGGTGAGGAGCTTAAGAGGGATATCATAAGGCTTATCGATGAGAATAGAAGTCCCTGGGTTAAAGCGGCTTTCTACTCGAACCCGGAGGTTTCAAGCATTCTTGGTAAGTTGATAGACCTATGGGAGTCTAACGGGAGGAGGGGGATCCCGTTGGATTACGCTAGTGAGGATGAGCTCCGAGTACTGCATAGGCTAGCTAGGAGGTACGCCTCCCTAAGTGATGAGGAGGCCAGGGCTCTAGCATGGGGTGGTGGTAGGGAGGAAAGTGGGGGGAGCCTCTTAGACCTCATTAGGAGGTTATTCAGGAGGTAGACGTCTAAGAACTCTAACCCACCAGCGGATTTATGGGTTTAAAGGCTTTAAGTCTAGAGTTAGGTTTAAGGTGGTTTAGTTGAGCGGCCAAGCTAAGGATCACGTTGATTTCGCCTACGAACTCGACCTGGTTATCAAGCCTGATTCCACCGTTCCACTACTCGGCAGGGAGTTCAACTACTATGTTGGCTCGGGCGTCCCCTTCTTCAGCATTGGCGGGGGTTACTTTAGACACGCTCTCCAACAGATACTCGTGGGGTTCCATGCTAGGAGGGGTTACTTTATAGCTGAAACCCCCATTATCGCGAGCTCGGAGCTGTTCAAGCTATCAGGCCACATGGAGTTCTATAGGAGCAACATGTTCGTCTTCGATATCGAGGATAAGGAGTACGTCATAAAGCCTATGAACTGTCCATTCCACCTCCTCATATTCCTAAGCCACATAGCCAGGTATAGGGGTAAGGTTAGGTTACCTTTCAAGGTGTTCGAGGTCGGGAGGGTTCATAGGTATGAGCCTAGTGGTAGCCTCTACGGCCTCCTGAGGGTTAGGGGGTTCACCCAGGATGATGCCCACATTATAGCACCCGAGTCTGAGGCTTTAAACGTTGTGTTTAACGTGTTCGAGGAGATGGTCCAGCTACTAGAGGGGGTTTTCAACCTCAAGGTTAGCTCTGAGAACATCTACGTTAGGCTAAGCGTATCGGATAGGAGTTTGATAGGCAGGGAGTTCATGGGGACTATTGAGGAGTGGGAGGCTGCGGAGAGAGCTCTAGAGGAGGCTGTTAAAGCTATAGAGGGTAGATACGGGGTTAGCAGGGTTACAGGGGTGGGTGAGGCGGCCTTCTACGGCCCTAAGATAGATGTCATGATGGTGGTTAAAGGTGAGGCTACAGTGAAGGAGTGGCAGATGGGGACCATGCAGTTCGACTTCAACCTACCAAGGAGGTTCAGGATATACGATGTAGTGAGGGAGGTCTACGGGGAGACGGGGGTGTTCGTGATCCATAGGGCGCTCCTAGGCTCCATAGAGAGGTTCCTAGGAGGCTACCTGGAGCTCTCAAAAGGAAGGCTCCCAGTACACCTAGCACCCCTCCAGATAGCAATAATAGCTATAAAGACGGGGGAGGAGCCTGTAGATAAGGACATAGAGTTCAAGGCCGTGGAGCTCAAGGATAAGCTGGTGGAGAGAGGGTTTAGAGTAGGGGTTAAGGAGACGACGAGGACAAGTATAGGAGGTGATGTGAGGCACATAGAGTCAACAGTAAAACCACCAATACTCGTATTCATAGGAGAGAAGGAGGTCAAAGAAGGGGTGCTCTCGCTAAGCGTGTACACCAAGGGTGGAAGGGTTAGAAGGCAGGTTCAGGCAAGAACCGTAGCAGAGGCGGTGAAGGAGATAGAGGGTGTGGTGTTGGAGGAGGAGAAGAGGGTTTACGAGATCTCAGGAGTTAACCCAAGGATGCCAGCAGACCTATCACATGTACTGTAAGGTGTGCGCGCTAAACAACTCATACGACGTTAAGTTAAAACTAGCTACTAGCTAGCCTACAGATGGGAGCTCTATGGCTTTAGGGTTTGATGGGGGTTCGTGGGGTGCGGGTGGAGCTAGTGAACCAACGCCTGGGCTCAACTCCGCTAACGGCTTGATGGTGTTCCCTCAAATACCTGTATTTCCGTTAGCGGAGAGGAGTCATATCCTATCATAGCTTGTGTACCCTAGAGAGTGTTATCCTCTCTAACTCCTCTACAGTGCATTTGGCCTCCTCGTATCTGATGTCGTGGTCCTTGATACCTAGCCTGTTGAGGACCTCTACGATAGCTCCTCTCGGCCCTCCAGGTGCTCCTATGAGGGCTAGGGTTTTACATTCTCTAACAGTCTCCACGACATCTCTCACCTGGCTTAGCCCTAGGAGGTTTGCTAGGAATAGTATTGGTCTACTCTTAATCCTACTCCCCACCTCTAGATCCTCTATGGTGTATAGGTATGCTAGTGCTAGACTGCAAGGGCTTCCCATACCCTCTGGTAGCCCTACTAGTAGCTCGTCTACTGTTTTCGAGAGCTCCGCTACCACAGTCGCGTCTACGCTCTCTGCTAGGTTTACTAGAACCACCTCTACGGTGCTCCACCCTAAGTTCACTTTGTAGACTTTAACCTCTACCCTCACTCCTCTCCACGAACCTCCTATACTCCCATAGACTCCAGGGGAACACTAGCCATTTATCCGTTAGCTCAGCGTAATAGTCTGGGGTAAGCCTAGTCCATGGCTTGATGTAGAGTGTAGCTGTTTTAACGTTCCTAGGTGCATAGTGGCTAACTATGTCTAAGGCCACCTGGAGTGTTAGACCTGTATCGCTAACGTCGTCTACCACGAGAACACTCCTATCACGTATTGGTAGTGTTAGGGGCTGTTTTAGGATGGGCTTCTCCCTCCTAACACCTGGAGCTTGGTAGAACTTAATGTCCATAACACCTATATCCTCAACACCAAGCCTATCAGCTATGAGCATTGCTGGGATGATGCCGCCCCTAAGTATCCCTATAACCACCTCTACATCATACCCGGAGCTAGCTATCCTCTCTGTGACACGAGATACAGCAGACGTAATATCATCCCACGAGAGTACCCTAACCTCCAAGCATCCCACCGTGAACAACAGGTAACACTATAACCTCCCTAGCAGCACCCCTCTCAGCTATCCTATAATCAACCCCATCAACGAAGACCATGTAGCCAGGTTTAGGTTCACCATTCTCACTAATAACATTAGCAAGCCTAGGATGGATACTTCTAACAATCCTCAAAGCTTCAACCCAATCACCCGCCTCAACCTCAACATAGTCCCTGCCAACAACCCCCTTTAGAGCGCCCATGAATTTAACCCTAATAGGAGGCATCGCCACCTCCCATACTACCAGGATGCGTTTAGGTTAGAACCCTAACTACTCTTGGGGAACCTCTTCAACCTCCCCCCTGATCTTAGCCCTCCTCTTCAAAGAGGCGTTAACCAAATGGGTTATATAGCCGGCTATCTGGTTTTTAAGCTTCTTACTCCTAAACTCAATCAACCGACTCACGACCCTCTTGTTATGCTCGAAATCACCTGTAAACACGTCTGGATAAGTTTCTAGAAGCTTCCTAGCAGTTCTCTTAACAAGAGCACTTCTAACCTTACCCATACACCCCACCCTTGAGGATAAGGGCTTTCAAACCCTTAAAAAGGGTTAGGAAGGGGAGGGTGAGTTTCCCCTGTGTAGATGATCTTGGCTTACTCTTCCTCTTTCTTCTCCTCTCTCTTCTTCTCCTCCTTCTCAGTCCTCTTAGCTGCTATTAGATCGTCTATCCTTAGTATTAATGATGCTGCTTCCACTGCAGCTTTAAGAGCGTTTATCTTAACCCTTGCGGGTTCTATGATGCCTGCCTTGAAGGCGTCTATGATGCCTCCTGTCTCTATGTCGATACCATACCATTTACCCTCGGGTTTCTCGTGAGCTCCCCTTAGCTTTACAAGGGTCTCTATTGGGTCGTGGCCGGCATTGTGGGCTAGTATCTGTGGTAGTGCTTCAACAGCTTTAGCGAACGCCTCTACTGCTAGTTGCATCTTACCAGGTAGTGTTCTTGAGAACTCGTACACGTACTTTGCAACCTCAGCCTCTATAGCCCCAGCTCCGGCCACCACCTTCCCGTCCATGACAGCGTCTGCTACAGCGCTTAGCGCGTCGTGTAGAGCTCTATCAGCCTCATCTACTAACCTCTCGAAGCCCCCTCTTATCACTATTGTAACGCTCTTTAGGTCCTTAGCCCCCTCTATGAAAACCATCTTATCCTCTCCCACCCTCCTCTCCTCAACTAGCTTAGCGTAGCCTAGATCCTCTGGTTTAAGATCCTCTATGTCCGTTACTATCTTGGCCCCCGTTGCTCTAGCAATCTTCTCTATATCACTCCTCTTAACCCTCCTAACAGCTAGTATACCCTTCTTTGCTAGATAGTATTGAGCTACATCATCTATACCCTTCTGTGTTATAACAACGTTAGCCCCTGTTGCAGCTATCTTCTCCACCTTCTCTGCTAGTATCCTCTCCTGTTTCTCCATAAGCTTCCTCACTAGATCGGGGCTTGAGATGCTTATCTCCATGTCTATCTCAGGCTTCTCTATCTCTAGAGGTGCATCCAGCAATGCTATCTTAGCATCCTCAACCCTCTTAGGCATATCAGGGTGCACTACCTCCTTATCTATGACTATGCCCTTCACCAACTGCGTGTCCAGAAGGCTTCCACCATGCTTCTTGATAATCTGTATATTCCCTAGGTCAACGTACCATTTATCACCTCTAAGCTCGGCCACAGCTCTAACAGCTTCAACAGCTAGCTTAGCGAAATACTCCCTAGCCTCCCCTACAGCTTTACTACTTAGACTTGTTAAAGCTATCCTCTCCAACATCTCTGTATCATCTATGCTAACGGGCTCGGCTATCTTCTCTATGTATTCTAACGCCTTCTCCAACGCGGCCTTGTAGCCTTCGATTATTATGGTGGGGTGTATGTTCTTATCGAGTAGCCTCTCAGCCTCCTTTATGAGCTCCCCTGCTAGTATAACAGCAGTCTTAGTTCCATCACCGGCCTCCTGATCCTGGCCTTTAGCAATTTGAACCAGCATCTTACCAGCAGGATGCTGTATATCCATCTTATCTAGTATGGTTGCTCCGTCATTCGTCGTCGTTATATCCCCTAGGCTGTCAACCAACATCTTATCCATACCCTTAGGGCCGTACGTTGTCCTAAGGATCTCAGCTATAGCTCTAACAGCCATAGCGTTATTCCTGAAAGCCTCCCTACCATACGTCCTCGACGTACCCTCCTTCAGTATTATAACAGGTATCCCTACAGCCTCCGTAGTGGGTATCCTAGCCCCCATTCCATATCACCAGCTCTACATCCAGACTCCAGAGTCTATAGTAGGACCACCTCTATATAAGCTTTACCATGTCGTCGTCTAGAATTCAGACGACATCAAAGCCCCACGTGGGCTCTAAATTATGCCTGGAGGTGGTGGGATAAAAGGGTTACCCCCCTCTCCACAACTAGGGTCTTACCGGTGGCTGAGCTCATAATAGTTACAGGATCCCCGGGTGTTGGTAAGAGCTCTGTCTCAGAAGCACTCTCAAACCTACTAGGCTGCGAGCTTATAGAATCCAGTGTGTTCCTCCGGAGTGTAGGGGCATTACGCCTAGATCCTACTGGGAGGAGCTCTGAGGTTGTTGATGAGCGTAGGGCATCGGAGTCGATTAAAGGTTTTATACTGGGTAGGAGTGGTTGTTTTATTGTTAGCACTCTACACCCCACCCTTTGGCTTAATGGTATCCAGGAGCACGTGCTATTCGTTGTCCTCCTAAGATGCCACCCTAGGGTTCTAATTGAAAGACTTGAATCTAGGGGTTGGGGTGGGGCTAAGGTTCTTGAGAATGTTCTTGCCGAATCCTTCAATGTTATTGCTGAGGAGTTGCTGGACTACGAGGATCTGGTCCTGGAGGTTGATAGTAGTGGTAGAAGCTTAGATGAGGTGGTTGACGAGATCCTATCTAAGCTTGAGCTCTGGGATACCGGTATTAGGATTGACTGGCTTTCCCTGGATCCCAGTTTGATCGAGTTCGTCACCAAGCTCGTTCACGAGCTGGACTTGTATAAGGAGAGGTTGGGGGTTTGAGGGGCTCTGTACTATTGCCTCCCCGGGGCCTAGCTTATCAAGTATCTCCACGTAATCCCTCGGTAGGCTCATGGTCTCAGCTATAATACTCTTATCTCTAGCACTTCTAAGAGCGTGGACTATCTTGGTGTTCGTGTTCAGGAGAACACCGTTGGGTATCGATGAGGGGGATTGTGTTGCAATAGCTAGTATGATGCCATACTTCCTGGACTCGGAGAACAACTGTTCTATGAAGGCCGCCTCCTCCCCGTTAAATATGTTGTGAGCCTCGTCTATAGCAATCAGAACCTTAGGCCCCTCAACCCCACTAGATCTCTCCATGAACAAACCTGCTAGGATGAAGAGAGCGTAGGATCTCCTGGCTAGAATGTTCCTCATGTAATCCAATCTGATAACGTTAATACCCTCGAGTGCAACCCCCCTAGTCTCCTTGAAAGCCTCGTAGGAGCCTCTGGTAAGCATCCCGATCTTCCTTAGAAGAGCTCTCTTAACCTCCCTATCCCACTTAGACTCCTCGCTAAGAACCTCTATGGCGGCCTCAAGTTCCCTTAGATTACGTGGCTTACCCTGCTCTAAGGCTTTTAACAACATGTAGGCTTGTGGAGGGCTTAGCGACAGAGCTTTAACCATAACGCTAACCAGGTAGTCTAAGTCACTACTCAGATCCAGAGGGTTTATCGAGGCCTCCCCTCTAGACGGGTTATACTCCTTAAACGGTACACCCCTAGCTTTGAGTAAGGCTGAGTGCTCCCCAGTCCAATCTAGTATCAATACCGGGATACCAGCTTGACTCCACGCTCTCTCAGATAGAATAGAGAGTGTTGTAGACTTACCTGAGCCTGTTGAACCAAAGACGCCTATATGCCCCTCTAAATCCACCTCCTCCAATGTGAAAGGCTTAGGGTACGGTTTGTCGAGAACCTCGCCGAGGTAGATGCTAGGATCACCCCCATGAGGGTTACCCCTAAAAGGGTGTCTTGAGCTCATCGTCGACTCGGAGATCAGGATTAAACCCCTGGAGTGGACTTTAGCGTCTAGAGCCCACCTAGCTAGAGGAGCTAGCTCGGGCACGTTAACATCGTAGACCCTCACGTCCTCCACTAAGCTCGATAGTATGCTCTTCAGGACCTCGGCCTCCACCTCAAGCCTACCAGGATCATGGGAGGCTAGGAGTATAAGGGATCTCCTTAGATCACCCTCTAGTAGTGATAAGAAGACGTACCTAACACCACCCTTAGAAGCCCTATCGCTAATAACCTTAGCTACACCGGAGGCTACAGAGTCCCTCCTAGACTTAACCTCAACCTCTAAGACCCTAAAGCTAACACCACCCAATCCACTATAACTACCACCAGAGGGGATCCTAATACTTGGTAGCCTCAACCTCCCCTTGATGAGGAAGACCAAGAGTGGGGTGATGCTCAATACTGCTAGGGCTAGCGAGTACTCGAGTTTAGCAAATCCCAGAGCGTAGGATAGAAGCGAGAGGGCTGCAACCGCGAGAGTAAGCCTTAACACTAGCGGTACGCTATCAACTAAACTCAACCCCTAACACCAGTAGGGTTAGCGAGGGAATAGGGGGTTGGGGGCTCCCGTCTGTAACCCTTAGGAGGGTGAACCTTTAACGGGGATCCCCGCTAAGCTAACGGTGTTTAAGGCAGAGGTAGTACTTTCTGTCCATCTCTAACCCTATTGGTGGTTTGAATTTAAACACTATACCCCATAGTGAGAGTATTGTTTCATTGAACTTAGACTCTGGAGCTACTAGGTAGCCGTGGCCGCAGAACTCGTATTCATCTATGTTCTCAGGTTTAACATCAGATACCATGACCTCCAGCTTATCACCTGGTGATACGTTGATAAGCTCTCCTATAACGTCGAAGACCATGTTTATGTTATCGCTTGACACCCCGAAGGCTATCTTCTGCCCGCCAACCCTACCAGGCTCCACCCTCTCGATCGCAACAAGTAGTCTTCTCAAGGCTAGAGTGCACCCCGACCAAAGCCCTTCCAGCTCCAGGGTTTATATAAGAATTTTAGGGCTAACTGCTAGCATTGAAAGCTTAGGGATGGGAGATGGCTATAGCGGCTGAGCCTTCGAGAAGGTATACGGCGAAGCTCAACAGCTTACTAGACAAAAGCGTGATTGTAAGGCTTAACAACGGGAGGTACTATAGGGGGAAGCTTAGCGGGTTCGATCTAAACACCTTAAACCTCGTACTTGAAACAGCTGAGGATAATGAGGGTAGGAGGTGGCCTGTAGTATTCGTGGGTGGAAGCTACGTATCAGAGATTGTACTAGAGGAAGGCTCTGTGTTCGATGCTAGGGAGTTTGCAGAGTTTCTCGTAAACCAGGGTGGTATTGGGAGACATCTGATAAAGGTCTACGATGATATAAACGTTGTGGAGGTTGGTAAGGTGGTAAGGGTTACGAGTAGTGGGGTTGAGGGAGCAGGCCCTATGGCTCAGAAGATCCACACACTCTACATGGAGTACCTTAGGTCTAAGGGGTTGAAGGTGTAGAGGGATTCCATGTTCTACATAAGGGATGTGGATCTAGCTGGGAGGATTGGAAGGCTGAAGCTGAGGAGAGGTGATATCGAAACCCCGGCTTTTTTCCCAGTCATAGATCCTATTAGGCAGGAGCTCGGGGTAGAGGAGATAAAGGCTGCTGGCTTTAAGCAGGTGATTACGAACGCCTACCTACTGCTTAGAAGGTTTGGAGATGAGGCTATTAGAAGGGGGGTTCATGGGATCCTTGGGTTCGACGGTATTGTGATGACGGACTCGGGCGCCTACCAGATACTAGAGTACGGTGGTATCGAGGTGGAACAGGATACTATCATTGAGTATCAGAAGGCCATAGGTAGCGATATAGGCGTCATACTCGATGTCCCAACAGGTGATGTTGACTACGAGAAGGCTAAAGCTACGGTGGAGATCACGCTTAAGAGGGCTCTTGAAGCTCTTAAACTCATAGAGGGTAGTAGCGTATCATGGGTTCTACCAATACAGGGGGGCAGGCATCTGGATCTTGTTGAGCTTAGCGCTAGGGAGGCGTCTAGGATCCCCTACTATAGCATATACGGTGTCGGTAGCCCAACAGAGTTCCTTGAAAGATACGAGCTAACAGTAGTTCTCAAGATGATCTATAGTGCTAAGAAGCACCTACCCGACTCTAAGCCCGTACACCTTTTCGGAGCAGGACACCCGATAATAATCCCCTTCGCCGTAGCCCTCGGGGTTGACATGTTCGACTCAGCATCGTACATACTATACGCTAGAGATGGAAGGTACATGACAGACTACGGGGTCTACAGGGTGGAGGAGCTAGAGTACTTCCCATGCACATGCCCCGTATGCTCTAGGATGGAGCCTAGGGATTTGGCAGAGCTCCCTAAAGATGAGAGGGTGAAGGTGCTAGCACTACACAACCTCCACGTGATAAAGAGGACGATAGACAGAGTTAAACAGTCCATAAGGGAGGGTAGGCTATGGGATTACCTTGAGGAGCTCTCTCGAAGACACCCTAGAGCCCTAGAGGCCCTCAGGGTTTTCAGAAGGTTCCATAGACACCTTGAGCTTAGGACACCTCATAGTAAGGGTGAGGTTTACGGGCTTAAGCTCTATAGCGTGGAGAGCATGTGGAATCCAAGGGTGGTAAGGTTTAGGGTTAGAAGTTGGAGGTTAGTTGAAACCCTACTAGAGGGTGTTGAGGAGCTCCTCCTAAAACCACTTCTAAGTGATGAGGAGTGTCTGGGCGGAGATGCTGGGGTTAATGTTGTCTACTACACACCCTACCTAGGCTTGGTCCCAGCTGTCATATGCGGGTTGTACCCGTCAACCCAGCATGTTAAGTCTAGGGTTCACGATGTGGGGGTTCTCGACGACCTGGTTTACTCCCTAAGAGCTATTAGTGCTAAGGCTAGGAGCCGTGGGGTGAGGGTTAAGGTGGGTTACTGTGGTAGCCTATCCTGGACCCTCGTTGTCGCCATGGAGGCTAGGATGCTAGGTTTAGATACAATTGATCTCTGCTAGCGCTCCCTACATGTACATACCCTTCGATTCGTGCTCCTCCCTCTCCTCCCTCTCTATGAGCTTTATTATCTTCTCAAACTCGGCCCTCTGAGTTCTAGCTAGTGTTTCAAGCTCTGGTAGCTGTAGTGTTACCCTTAGTAGTTTTGATGACACCACCTTTATGCCTAGTAGTGCGGCCTCGTAGTCGACACCCTCTACTATGGAGTAGGGTAGTATCATTACAGTTGGCACCTCGTAGTAATCCAGGTATATGTATAGTAGAGCTAGGGGGCCCATGACGCCTAGACCGTACTCCAGCTTAGGAGCCTCTAGCTGGGGCCCGTCGTAGAACGCGTTATGAAGCCACCTGTAGCCGTACTCCTCCCCAGGTGGTCTAAACTCCCTACTTAGACCCCCTAGGAGTACTACGAAATCAAACCCAATGCTCTTAGCCCACTCTGCTACAAACCTTGTATACTCGTCAGCCACATCTCTATCAGGTACAGCCCTGTTAACCAGTATGGTGGCTCTAGCCTCCCTTGAATAGTATATGTCGAACGGGTACCCTACACCATCCTCCTCCACTGCTATGAAGGGCGGCATTGAATCAGAGAGTATGTAGCCAACCTTACTAGCCCTGAGGGCTAGAGCTAGGTGCTTTGAGGCCATGTAGCCAACCATACCAAATCCTCTAAACCCGGTCACCAGGATGGAACCTCTTAGATCCCCCCTACTAACCTCTCTCAGAACTACCTCCAACGACCCCACCTTCCCTTAAAGCCCTAACCCTAACAACCTCACCCTTCTCCAAGCTTTTAACTGCAACCGGGGGGAGCTTAAGTTTACCGACACCAACGAGGTTATCGAGCTCGTCGACAACGATAACCTCATCACCTGGCCTGAGATGGGGGTCGATATCCAACACTATAGGCTTCAAAATACTACCCTTAACCCTAGTAACCTCACCACCCCTAACCACAACCCTAAACCTTGGAGGCCTGGAAGCCCTCCTAACAATCTCACCAGCCTCAATACTCAAAGTGAAAAAGCCATCAGTAGGCCTAAGGGTAAGCATCCTAACACCATTAACAAGAACATACCTAACCCTACCCGTAGAGGATAGGATAACATCGACGACCTCAGGTGACGGCAGGAGAGCTCTAGCTACATCAAGGTTAAATTGAAAGGCTAAACTATACAAAAGCTTGTAGTAAGTGCTAAGAGTAACCCCCAAGGTATCCCCCCTGCGAAAGAGGTAAAATGGGGACTTTAAGTAGACCCACTACCCACAGCATTACGGTTTAAATACTAGAATTAATGCCACCAAGCGGGAACGTTATCGAGAGAGCGGTGCTCGCTAGTATCATGTGGGCTTGTGGTTCGGGGAGGGCTAGTAGTAAAGCTGTTAAACTCACGGTTATGCTGGTAGTTGAGCTCGGCTTGCTAGTTTGCCTACGCTCACCTCTACCATTTTAAAGTACCTCAACTATTGTAGTGCTTGGCTTAGATCGTTTATAAGATCCTCTGGGTCTTCTAGGCCTACTGATAGTCTTAATAGGTTTTCTGTTATACCTAGCTTTCTCCTAACCTCCTCTGGGAGTGTCCTTGAGGCGCTTATGATGGGGTATGTTAGTAGTGATTCGGGCCCCCCGAGGCTTGGCGATGGTTTTATCAACTTTACCGCTCTAAGTACCTTTACCGCCTCGTCTCTCCCCCCTTTAACTTTGAATGATACAATTGAGCCGTATAGCTTCCTCTCGAATATCCTATCTGCTATCCTCCTGTAGGGGCTACTGTCAAGGCCTGGGTAGTATACCTCTTCCACCCTCGGATGGTCTTCCAGGAACTCTGCTATAGCCTTAGCTGTCGTTGATGATCTCTCGACTCTCACACTCAGCGTTTTAACACCTCTTAGTGTTAGGTATGCTTCGAACGGTTGCATTATGCTACCTAGCATCCTCCTCCAATCCCATAGTAGTTTAACCATAGGGCTTATTGATATGATTGCCCCTCCCACGACGTCGTTATGACCTGCTATGTACTTTGTTAGGCTATGTAGTACTATTAGAGCCCCCTTCCTCAAGGGGTTTAGGAGTATTGGTGTTGTGAACGTGTTATCAACTACAACCCAGCATCCTACGTCGGAGCATGTTTTTGAAACCTCCTCCACGTCTATGACCCTAAGCGTGGGGTTTGTCATGGACTCCACGAAGACAATGTCTGGTCTCGTGGACTTTATACTCTCTACCAGGGACTCCGTATCAGGCCATGATAGTTCGAGTTTGTAGCCTATCTTATCGCTTAACGTCATAGCTAGCTCCATTGTAGTCCCGTAGACCTCCATTGGCATTAGTAATGTTGTACCACGTTTTGCTAGTGCAAGTAGGGTAGCTGATATGGCTGCCATACCGCTGTTAAACGCTAGAGCGTCACTACCACCCTCTAGTTTAGCTAGTACACGTTCTAAAGCTCTAGTCGTCGGGTTCTCCTCCCTACTATACTTCAGCTCCGTACCCCTATCTGTGAGCCTAGTCTCACCCCTCTGCTCGAACATAGCTGTTAGGAATACTGGTGGTATGAAGGCTCCTGTAGCCTCATCCTTGAACATGTGACCGTGTATCGAGTCCGTAGCCTTACCCGTCTCCTCCCACCTCCACCTCAACACCCGGGGCTATATTGGCCACCTTGACTATAGCCTCTACACCGCAATCCCTGTAGGCTCTCTCAACCCACTGTGAGACCTCCAAGGCTTTATCCCTAGAGGTGGTTATAGATAGCATGCTAGGCCCAGCACCACTTATAACGGATCCCACAGCACCCCCTCTCTTAGCATAGCTTCTAACAACATCGTAGCAGGGCACGTACCTAGACCTAGCAGGCTCCACCAGGATGTCATCAAGCCCCCTTGATAGAGCCTCCACGTCACCCGATGTTAGACCGTAGAGTAGTGATGCAAGCCTAGCTGAGGCTTCAACGTGAACACTTAGGTCTACAGTCCTAGGTATAACCTTCCTCATAAGCCCAGTCTTACCCTCAATAGGTTTAACCGAGGGGGTGGATACCACGAAGTATAGATCCCCTACGTTAAGCCTCCTAGCGAGTATGGGAGGTTTACTTGTTAGGAGTAGAACCAAACCCCCGAGGCTTGATGCGGTAACGTTATCGAAATGAGGCTCCCCAGCTACACTAGCTTCAGCTAGACCAGCAATACTGGCTACGGTGAGCCTGTCAACTTGCATTCCAAGGGCTCCCATGAGGGCTGATATGGCGGCAACAGCTGAAGCCCCACTACCACCTAGACCACTACTCACAGGAATACCCTTCCACAACCTAACAGTTACATCGACGCCCTCAATGTTTAAAACCTTGAGAGCTAGCTCCAGGGCTCTAACAACAATGTTATCAGATCCCTGGGGAACGTGGGGTGCAAAGGGGCCATCAACGCTAGTTAGTGTTATGATACCAGGGCCTCTAGACAGGCTAACCTCAACGACATCCCAATAGCTATCTAGGGCAACAGCTACCACGTCAAAGCCTGAGCCTAGATTGGCTGAGCTCATATAAGCCTTAGCTCTAGCTACAACCATCAACCCCACCCCCCGGGTGTTTTTCATTAGAGTTGAATTGGATGAAGTAATTAAGCTTTACTCCCCTAGACCCATATTGGATTTAAAGGTCTCACCTAGATACCCGGGTTTGAGGTGGTATACCGTGGCTAGGGTTGCTGTAGCTATTAGGGTTTTCCCCTCAAGTGTTGATGTGAACTTAGAGGAGCTGGTTAAGAGGATTGAGTCTAGCCTACCGCCACAGTATAGCTTAGTTAGGTTTGGGGAGGTGCCTATAGCATTTGGGTATAAAGCTCTAAGACTCGTTATAACCATGCCTGAGGAGACTGAGGGTGGAACTGAGGAGTTAGAGGCGCTCATAAGGGGAATTGATGGTGTTGATGAGGTGGAGGTTGAGGTAGTTCATAGGATCTAGTCTAACCCCACGGTGGGATCACGTGTCCCTGAGGATAGCTACTAGACCTAAGCTAGAGAAAGGTGAGAGGTTCGATGTAGTCGTAGTCGGGGGTGGGCCTGCCGGGCTTTCAGCAGCTATCTACGCCTCACGATTCCTACTTAAAACAGTTGTCCTAACAGTGGATATCGGGGGTCAGCTTAACCTAACGAATTGGGTTGACGACTACCCCGGTTTCACCAGGATTAGTGCTTCAGAGCTGGTAGCCAGGTTTAGGGATCACGCTCAATCCTTTGGAGTTAGGGTAGTCCCAGGAGTTGAGGTTAAGAGTGTCCTAAGAGAGGGTGATACGTTTAGAGTTCTGGGGACTGGGGGTGTTGATGTTCACGCTAACGCAGTCATAATAGCTGTTGGAGCTAGGAGGAGGAAGCTTGGAGTCCCTGGGGAGGAGGAGTTCCAGGGGAGGGGTGTTAGCTATTGTAGCATATGCGATGCCCCCCTATTCAAGGGTAGAAGGGCTGTCGCAGTAGTCGGGGGAGGGGACTCAGCGCTTGAAGGCGCATCTCTCCTAAGCGGTTATGTTGGTAAAGTCTACCTAATCCATAGGAGGAGGGAGTTTAGAGCTAAACCCATACTGGTTAAAGAGGTTCTAAGCAAGGATAACATCGAGCTCCTACTAGATACAGTGGTTACAGAGATAGTAGGTGATGACCACGTTAAGGCGGTCAAAGTCCTGAATATGGCTACGGGGGAATCCAGGGTTCTGGAGGTTGACGGGATATTCATAGAGATTGGGTTCGAGCCTGCTACAGATTTCTTCAAGAGCATAGGCTTGGAGGTCGACGATTACGGTTATATCAAGGTTGATGAGTGGATGAGGACTAGCATACCAGGTGTGTTTGCCGCAGGAGATGCTATAAACCTGTGGAGGGGTTTCAGGCAGGTAGTGACGGCTGCGGCTACCGGGGCTGTCGCAGCTTATAACGCCTACCAATACCTTATAGAAAAGGGTTTATATAGATCCGCTAGCTCTAAGTGATAATGGTGGGTTAGTTGACGTTAGTTCAGGGAAGGCAGCCTGGGGTACCAGAGGGGATTCCTGAGAAGTGGTTGCCTCTAGTTGAGAGGATGATTAAACAGAAATACCACTTCGTTGGTAGGCATACCGTTGTTAAGAAATGCTACTGGACCCATAGGGCTATGATTGATGGGAGGCACTGCTATAAGTGTAAGTTCTACGGCATAGAGAGCCATAGGGATATACAGATGAGCCCGTCAGCCTTCTGGTGCTGGAACGCCTGCATGCACTGTTGGAGAATTAGACCTGTAGATGTCGGTGTTGACATGGATGAAACCAAGATGCCATTCTACGACGACCCCAAGCTCCTCGTAGACGAGCTTATAAAAGCTCATAGGAGGCTTATGAGCGGTTATAGGGGACACCCCAAGGTTGACCCTAAGCTAGTAGAGGAGGCTATGAACCCAGCTCATGTAACCTTAAGCCTTACAGGGGAGCCCACGCTATACACATTGCTAAGCGATTTAATAAAGGAGATTCATAGGAGGGGTATGACGACGTTCCTTGTAACAAGGGGTGTTAGACCAGACGTTCTAGCTAACCTAGATGAGGAGCCAAGCCAGCTATACGTAAGCCTTGAGGCTTGGGATAAGAAGAGCTACAACTACTTCACAAGACCCCTAGTCCCCAGAGCTTGGGAGCTCACACTTGAAACCCTAGAGCTACTACCCAGCTTCACCAGCCCCACAGTGCTTAGGATAACGTTGGTTAAAGGGTTTAATGACCATGAGGAGGCGTTAAGAGGGTTCGCTAAGCTAGTTGAGATAGCGAGGCCGACTTACATAGAGATTAAATCGTACATGTGGCTTGGAGCTAGCAGGTATAGGCTGTCAAAGGATAACATGGCCGAGCACGAGTACGTTAGGAAGGTTGGGTTAGCTCTAGCAGAGTACACAGGGTACCCGTTGATAGGGGAGAGTAGGGCTAGTAGAGTAGTACTACTCAGTAGCATACCAGAGCCTATAAGACTTGGGAAGGGGTGCCCTCTGGGCCTCAAGACACCGGAGCCGGATACCATAGGGGAGTATGATGAATACGACCCGGACGTAATGCCCTAATACCTAGGACTACAAGGTGGCCTCCCATCTCGGGAACCGATGGCCCCCCACATTCGGAGGTCGCGACCTATTTGGGCGAAGGCCTGGGTGGAAGTGGAGTTAACAAGATCTCCGAGTACGTAGTAGGATGCCCTTACTGCAGTGGGTACACCTTTAAGGTTGAAGAGTACGTCTACGAGGTCCCAATATTCGGTAGAATACTTTTGAGCGTTGGGTCTTGCTCGGAGTGTGGGTTTAAACGAAGGGATGTTGGTGTTCTAGAGGAGAAGGGGCCTAAGAAGCTCGTGTTAAGGGTTAGAGGTGAGAGGGAGCTAAGGTACCTTATGGTTAAATCCGCTAGGGCGGCTATCCTAATACCGGATGTTGGCTTAGAGTACACCCCTACAATGTACAGTTACGGTTATATAACCACGGTTGAGGGCATACTCTACGAGTTCCAGCAAGCAGCACTTGTAGCCTGTGGTAGTGTGCAAACACAACAGTGTAGGGATGTACTCTCCTGGATTGAGAGGGCTATAAATGGTGAGGTCGAATTCACAATGGTTGTCTGCGATTTCGATGGCCTGAGTAAGATTGTGGGAGAGGATGTTATCGAGGGGGAGTTGGATGAAACGTGCAAGTCCCTTATAGGCTATTCGATTTGAACTTTAAACCCCTTCTCCTCACCACCACTCTTCTTCTTCAACCTAATCTCTAGAACACCATTCTTGTACGATGCTTTAGCAGACTCGGGCACGACCTCGACTGGTAGCTCCACCACCTTATAATACTTCCTCTCATTCTGAGCCTTAATGGTAACAGTTCTCTCTGTAACCTTGACGTCTATGTTCTCCTTGGGTACACCGGGTACATCGGCTACAACCCACACCTCATCACCCGTCTCGATAACATCAACCAGGGGCTCCATCTCCTCCTTTATAAGAGGTCTCCCCCTCCTCCCCCTTGTTATGTTACCGAACTCCTCGATCTTAGGAACACCATCGGGGCCTATGGTGATCCTTATACCGTAGATGTAGGGGCCTACACTCTCACTCTTACCCTCCTCAAGAGCTTTCCTAAACGCTCTCTCCATCTCATCCTCTATCTTGGCAAACCTCTCCTCGAACTCCCTGAAGAACTCGTCGAAGATATCGAATATGCTCCTTCTCCTCCTAGGCCTCCACATATCCGGCACCCATGGTTTTAGCTACTTCAGAGGTTTAATAGCTTCCAGGGGCTCCTAGCCCACGGGACATGTATTCAGGTATAAATACCGGTTCGGCGCCTCTAGTTCTCCTGGTGTCTGGTGTGAGACGTTTTGACTACGATGTCGTTATCGTGGGTTTAGGCCCTGCGGGGTCTTCTCTTGCATACATGCTTAGAGGTTCTGGTTTGAGGGTTGCTGGCATAGATTGGGTTGGTGAGGATAGGGTTTGGGGTAAGCCTTGTGGTGATGCTATTAGTGCTGGTCGCTTCGACCGCAACGGCCTTCCCCACCCCTCCGGCGATGCTCTAATGCAGGTTGTTGATGGGGCCCTAGTCTACAGCCCTTCCGAGGGGGGGGTTATAAGGCTTGTTGGTGAGAGGGCCGGCTACATTATTGACAGGAATAAGTATGGTTTAATGCTGTTAGGAGAGGCTTCCAAGGCTGGCGTGGACGTATACCTAAGAACTAGGGCCTCCCACCCAGTGATAGAGGCCGGTAGGCTTGTTGGTGTTAGGGCTACTAGTGAGAAGTTCGGAGAGGTCGAGTTTAGAGCTAGGGTTGTCGTCGATGCTACAGGTAGTGGTGGCGCTATTAGGAGGAAGCTCCCGGAGGAGTGGCCTATAGTCGAGAACCCCCCTGAAACAGACTTCGTTGTAGCCTATAGGAGGATTGTAGAGCTAGACTACGACATAGACGAGCCTAACTTCATAAGACTCTACTTCAACGTAGACATCGCACCCGGAGGCTACTGGTGGTTCTTCCCTAAGGGGAAGAGGATTGCAAACATAGGCTTGGGGGTACAGCTTGGTAGGGGGTTCCCCAACCCAGTCACTATCTACAAGGAGGTTTTAATGAAGAGAGCTGATGTTGGTAGAGAGGTTAGGGTTATAAACGAGGCCGGAGCTAGGATACCTACGAGGAGGCCTTCTAAGACCATGGTCTGGGATAACTTCATAGCAATAGGTGATAGTGCTTACACAGTAGACCCCATACACGGGGGTGGAATGGGGTACGCCATGACGGCTGCAAGGTACGCAGCTGAAACCATAGTGGAGGCTTTCACTAACGGCGATTTCACAGCCCGGGGGCTGTGGGGGCTTAACCTAAGGTATATGAGGACCACGGGGGCTAAACAGGCGGCCTTAGACATACTCAGGATGTTCCTGCAAACCCTCTCCAACGACGAGATTGAATGGGCTATAAGGAAGGGGCTGGCTGGCATGGAGGAGATAGAATCGGTGTTCGGTGAGGGGGAGCTAAAGATGACACCAAGCTTCCTAGACAAGGTTAGCCTAGTTGTCAGGTTCCTGGGGAAGCCGATGCTGTTAGCCAAGCTCATAACGGTTAGCGAGTACATGAGGAGGGCTAAAAGCCTCTACATGGGCTACCCGGAGGACCCCAGGGGGCTCGACGAGTGGGCTGGGAGGGTTGAGAGCCTCTACGATGAGTATAAGAGGAGCGTTGGGATCCCATTTTAGCCGGTCAACTCTATGAAGCCAGGCATCTCCCTCGTAGCTAGGTATACTACACCTGCGCTCCTATCAGCTAGACCTCTAATCCTGAAAACCCCACCCTCGTATAAGAGGGCTCCCACGTTGTACTCGAAGGATACAACATAGACCCCATCCCTACTCATAACACATGGTGGGTACGTGAGGGCCCGTGCTTGAGCTCTCTCAATAACAACAACCAGGTCTACGGGGGTGGTGGGGCTTTGTAAGCTGAAGTAACTTCTCATGGGTTCGCAGAGCTCCCCAACAGCCGGCACCCCAGCCCATCCCACAATGTACCTCTTGAACCTAGCCCTCCTCCAGCCTATGCTAACCCCGGGTTTAACCTTTAAACCACCAAACCCCTCCAGATGGGTGGAGCTACCTCCAAGCCCCCTGAAAACCTGGTATGCTATCTCCGCGCTCTCAGAGCCGTAGATAACAAGGTCTATATCGGATACCCTTACATTCTCTATGCCGATAGCCAGTGAACCTGTTAAACCAACATTGCTTAGCTCAACACCACTCTCTGTTAAGAGGCCTAGCACCTCCAGGAGCTCGTAGTGGAGCTCGTTCGAGGGCCTACTGGTAACGTTGGCTAGAGCATCTCTAGGCCTGGTGACCTCCACTACATCTGACATCCTCACATAGGGCATGGGGGAGTTGTAGATGCCGTCATGGTACTCTTTAAACCCAATCCTAGCTAGGGTATCGCTGACACCCCTAGGGCCGTACATCTCCAGGATCCTACAGAACCCGGAGCCCCCTCGGGCCCAGAGGCTCTCCCCACATACAATGTATTTTGGTATTATGGGGAGGAGCTCCGGGGGACGGGGGATCCCGATGACGACGCCTACCAGCCCATCCCTGGTGATCACGTAGGATCCATGTTCTGGTTCGAGGGCCGGGGTTACCTTCATAGAGGCCCCTCGATCGAGCCAACTATGTCGGGGCTAGCTACTGTGACCCCCCTCTCGTAGAAGAGCTCTAGGTAACCCCTGTAGAGCCCCTTAGGTAACTCCATGAACCTCGTATGCCAGGTTTCCATTAGAACCTCTACCCCCTTAATCTCAACCAGGTACCTTGCTGGTGTTAAATGTGGCTCCATGGCTTCAACCACCTTAAAGGGCCCCCTGTAGACACCTATCCTTGCGACCATCCCCTCACAGGGCTCAACATCGAGTCTCCTTAGGATCCTTATAGTGTATGGTATGCCCTTATAGCAGGAGTCCAGAACCCTGTGTTCGACTAGCTTACTGTAGGAGCTCCAGGAGATCTTATCCATGACCTTGGAGTACCTCTCAGCAACCATGCACGGCTTCACCCTACCCTCACTCCTTAAATCCAAGAGCGCTCTGTACATCTCCCAGTGGTTACCGTAGACTAGTAAGTCTACATCGCTACCAGGGCTCTCACTCATTACAGCCCACGACCCGGTTATCCCAGCCCACTCAGGGCCCATGATGTCCAGGAGCTCTATCACAGCTGGTGGTAGATCATTCCTCCTAACCCTTAGGACGCTCCCTGGATCCACAGTCCTAATCCCCCTCCCCATGGTCATTAGCGGGGCTGTCCTGCCGATACAGGGTATGTAGGATAGTAGCCATCCCGGCACGCTACCCCAATCATACTGTTTAACCCTCCTACCCCCGATCACGTACGGGGATACCACTAGGTATCCGTGGGGGTGCCTGTAGCCTCTAACCACCCAGAGCTCCCTAAGGCCTAGCAGGTTTGTCTCAACTATCCAGCCTTCCACCGGGTGGCTCATGTTCTATAGCTCTATGTTCGCATGCCTCAAGGACATATCCTCCTCTCTAACCCCTAGTTTCTTCATTAGAGCGTATATGACCCCGTCTAGGAATATCGCTGTTGTATCCTCGAACAAGGTCCCCAGGGGTGCTAGGGGTTCATGTATGCCTAGTATCTGTCTTGCGAAGAAGTCCTCCACCCTACTCATCTTAGCCCTACCAGGCACCCGGACTACTAGGTCTGCTAGAGCCCCCAGGGGGCTATCAGGGTAGCTTGTTATAGCCACCACCGTAGCTCCAACCTTCTTCGCGGCCTCAGCAGCCGTTAGTATAAGCTGTGTTCTCCCAGAACCTGATATGGCTATGGCTACATCGCCGCGCGAGATACTAGGCACTATGGTATCACCTAGAACGTAGGAGTTGAAGCCCAGGTGTAGGAGTCTCATGGCGAAAGCTCTACCAACGAGCCCGCTCCTCCCAGCACCCATGACCAGTATCTTCCTCCTATCGTTATAAGCCTTATGGAGTATATCGATCAGCCTATCGACCTGGCTTAAATCAACCATCTCAGAGGCTTTCAAAACGAACAGGGATATCTCCCTCATAGCTTTAACGACGGGGTGCTCTAAGCGGGGGTTCTCGTGCTCCACCCCCATCCCTGCTCGCCTCTTGTCAACTAAACCTTTTAAAGGATTATAGTGGACTATAAACCCTACATGGTCAATCTTTATAAGCTTTAGAGTTGAAGGTCTGAGAGTGGTGCTCGGGGCATTGTGTCGATTAGAGTTCACAACACTCTCGGTAGGAGGCTTGAGGTACTCCAGCCGGCTAACCCCCCGCTTGTAACAATGTATGTTTGCGGGCCTACACCCTATGACTACACCCATATAGGCCATGCGAGGACCTTCACCGTATTCGATGCCATTAAAAGGTACCTGAACCTTAGGGGTTACAGTGTATTCCATGTCCAGAACATAACGGATATTGATGATAAGATTATCAATAGGGCTAGGGAGGAGGGGAGGGGCTGGGAGGAGGTTGTCGAGGAGTACACCAGGGACTACATGGGGATGCTTGAGGCTTTAAAGATTAGAGTTGACGTTCACCCTAGGGTTACAGCCCACATAAGGGATATAATCGAGTTTATACAGGGTCTCATAGATAGGGGTTACGCTTATGTAGCTGAGAGTGGTAGCGTCTACTTCGATGTCGATAGGTATCCTGACTACGGTAGGCTTAGTGGGAGCTTCGCTCGCGAGTCTTGGAGGCAGGAGGAGGAGTTTTTGAGGGAGAAGAGGAGCCCCTACGACTTCGCTCTATGGAAGGCCGCTAAGCCCGGGGAGCCTAGTTGGGATAGCCCTTGGGGTAGGGGGAGGCCTGGGTGGCATATAGAGTGTAGTGTTATGAGTAGCAGGTACCTCGGCTCGACTATAGACTTGCACGGTGGTGGCATAGACCTGGTATTCCCACATCACGAGAATGAGAGGGCTCAGAGTGAGGCTTACTTCAACGTGAAACCATGGGTTAGGTACTGGGTTCACGTATCCTACCTGACCATAGGTGGGGAGAAGATGAGTAAGAGTCTTGGCAACATAATACCCTTCAAGGAGGCTAGTGCTAAGTGGGGCCCCGGGCCTCTAAGGCTATGGCTTTTAAGCGCACACTACAGGAGTAACCTTGACTACAGCGAGCAGGGATTAGAGCAGGCTAGGAGGCTCTACGAGAGGCTTAGGGATGTAGCTTCAAGGGTTACTAGGAGGGTTGAGAGGAGCGAGCCCACACACTACCTGGACTCAAGGGGCTTGGAGCTCCTAAAGGCTCTTAGAACGATACACAAGTCGTGGCACGAGTCTCTAAGCGATGACTTCAACTTCGGCTCCGCCATGAGGTGGGTTTGGGAGCTCACCAACATATACTATAGGGATGTTGAGGCTAGCGAGAGCCAAGCCGTGCTCCTCTACGCCTACAGGTTGCTCTACGAGTTTAACAAGATCTACGCAGTCCTAGACGACGTACTTGAGGCTCCTAGAACCCCGGGGCTTGAGGATAGGTTGTTGGAGCTCATAGTTCAGGTTAGGAGCGAGCTTAGAGCTAGGAGGATGTACGATCTATCGGATGCCATAAGGGATAGGCTTTCAAGGATGGGTATAAAGCTTATAGACTACAAGGATAGGACCGAGTGGGTTAAAGAGGGTGTTTAGGATTGTTGGAGCTCGATAGGATAGATGTTATGAGGTACTCACGCCAACTACCACTACTAGGGGCCCTGGGGCAGCTTAGGCTGCTTGAGACGAGTGTCGCAGTAGTAGGCCTAGGGGGGCTTGGTAGCCTGGTAAGCCTCTACCTGGCAGCCCTAGGTGTGGGTAAGCTCATAATAGTGGATTACGATGTGGTTGGTGTAGAGAACCTTAACAGGCAGATACTCTACACCACAGATGACGTGGGGAAGCCTAAGGCCCTTGTAGCTGAGAGGAGGCTAAGAGAGCTAAACCCCCTGGTTGAGGTTGAAGCTAGGAACGTTAAGATAACAAGGGATAACGTTGCGGAGGCCCTAGAGGGGGCAGACATAATAGTTGATGGCCTGGACGACTGGAAGACCAGGCTTGTGCTAGATGAGTACGCGTGGGAAACAGGGAAGCCCTACGTGCACGCAGCCGCAGACAGCTACTACGGCCAGGTAACGGTGATACAAAGAGGGGG
>Ga0080008_138811_pt1 | contig 43419 bp, 45 predicted proteins | sample ConCONMetagenome_FD_69211 | JGI IMG/M metagenome (GOLD analysis project Ga0080008, IMG submission 69211) | Hot spring microbial streamer communities from Conch Spring, Yellowstone National Park, USA - CON_C (SPADES assembly) (version 2) | ecosystem: Environmental > Aquatic > Thermal springs > Hot...
AGGTATACCAGCTATGGTTCAAGCTGGAGCCGATCTATTCACCGTACTACACCTATGGGAGCAGATATTCCTAGCAGTTGCAGGACCTCAGAAATTCATAGAATTCATGTACGGAACCCTAACCCCGGAGATCCAAGCATAAAGAGAGCGACTGAGATATTCCTAGAACTAGCAGCAACATTCCCTCCGAACTGGCCCGCCCTTGATTGGACAGCTGCTGTAGATAGGGTTGTTAGATGTCTCGGAGCATTCCATGTCGATGGAATGGGTATCCGAGACAGCTTAGCGGAGGTCAACAACAGAGAGTCGCGCTAGCTAGAGCTCTCGTTAAAAACCCTAAAATACTCCTCTTAGACGAGCCCTTCAGCAACCTAGACGCTAGGGTTAGGGTTGCCGCTAGAGAGTTTGTTAAAAAGATTCAGAGAGACATGGGGATAACGACTATCCTGGTAACTCATGATCAAGCGGATGCGTTTGCTGTAGGTGATAGAATACTTGTTATAGATAAGGGTAGGCTCCAACAAATAGGGGATCCATCAACACTTTATAACGGTAAACATGTTTGTGGCAAGCTTTACAGGAGAATCACCAATGGTGTTTTACGAACTCAAAGTGGAGAACAACATTATCGAAACCCTGAATTTAAAACTAGGTGATTTCAGAGAAGGAAAGGTGGTTATAGGGGTTAGACCAGACGAGGCTATAGCTACCTTAGCACCTCCTAGCGAAGGCCAGGTGGCCCTCATTAAAGGTGTTGTTGAGGTTAGCGAATATCTAGGAGCTAGACAATATGTTGTGGTTAAATCTGGGAAACTAAGCTTAAGAGCTCTAGCCTTAGTTGAAAAGCAGCTTGGTAAGGGAACAATCGATTAAAAACTGCATGTATTCAGCCCAGATGATGGTAGGAGGCTAGCATTAATAGCACGGTTTTAAGCTTTTCGATTATAACTTTGGGGATTTAAGAGTTATAAGTTTTAAAACTGGGTAGTTTAAGTGTTAGGTGTTAAGAGTTAGTGAGTAGCTATACCGATGAGGATGTGTTAAGGCTACTGAGACCCTATGTAGCTGCGTGGTTTAAGACTAAATACGGGTCTTTCACCGAACCTCAAAGGCAGGCTATTCCTCTTATTAAACGTGGTAAGAACGTGCTTATATCATCCCCTACGGGTACTGGTAAGACTTTAGCCGCTTTCCTAGGGGTTCTGGACGAGCTCTACGCTATATGGGAGGGGAGGGGGTTCCTTGAGGACTACGTTTACGTCGTCTATGTGAGCCCTCTTAGAGCCCTTAATAATGATATGAGGAGGAATCTCCTAGAGCCTGTGAGGGAAATCGTGGAGGTAGCTAAGAGTATGGGTTACACCCTCCCCGAGGTTAGGGTTGCTGTTAGAACTAGTGATACTAGTAGTTATGAGAAGCAGAAGATGCTCAGGAGCCCCCCGCATATTCTGATAACCACACCTGAAAGCCTAGCTATTAGCCTTGTTGCTCCAAGGTTTAGGGAGAAGCTCTCAAGGGTTAGATGGGTTGTTGTTGACGAGATACACGACCTAGCGTCGAGTAAGAGGGGAGCTCATTTGATGCTTAGCATTGAGAGGCTAGAGCACCTAGTTCAATCCACTGGTGGCGGGCCTCTGAAGAGGATTGGGCTCTCAGCTACAATAGCTCCATTGGAGGTTGTAGCGGAGTTCCTAGGCGGTTACAGGGATGATGGTAGTCCTAGGCCTGTCGAGGTCGTTGACGCCAGGTTTGCTAAGCCCCTGGAGGTGAGGGTTGTGGTCCCCGATGTTGATATTGTGAGAGATCCTCCGGAAGCCATAAACGAGTCTATATACGTTAAGCTATCCGAGCTCGTTAAAGAGCATAGGACGGCTCTCGTCTTCACGAACACTAGGAGTGCTACTGAGAGAGTTGTCTTCAAGCTTAAGAGGGTCCTGTCAAAGGAGCAGTTAGTAGATACGGATAGGGTTGAAGCCCACCATTCAAGCATATCAAGGGATCTAAGGCTTGACGTTGAAGATAGGCTTAAGAGGGGGGAGCTTAAAGTGGTAGTTTCAAGTACTAGCTTGGAGCTCGGCATAGATATTGGTTACATTGATCTCGTAGTTCTACTAGGAAGCCCTAAGAGCACAACACGCTTACTACAAAGGGTTGGCAGGGCTGGGCATAGGATAAGCGAGGTTAGCAAGGGTAGGGTTATAGTGGTTGATAGGGACGACCTTATAGAGTGTGCCGTCCTAGCTAAGCTAGCAATGGACAGGTTCATAGACTCTGTTAGGATACCCGAAAAACCCCTAGATGTACTAGCACAAAACATTGTTGGCATGTCTATAGAGCAGAGGTGGAATGTGGATGAGGCGCTAAAGCTTATAAGAAGAGCTTACAACTACAGGAACCTCTCTAAAGGAGAGTTCCTAGAAGTCCTCAGATTCCTATCCGGAAGGTATGAGCTTGAAAACGAGGGGGTATACTCTAAGATCCGGTTTGATGAGGGGGAAGGATCTTTCAGTAGGAAGAGAGGTGCTAGGATGATATACCAGCTAAACTCAGGAGTTATACCTGATGAGTCTAAGATGGTTGTTATAACCACACAGGGGAGGTATGTTGGTAACCTTGAAGAGGAGTTCGTGGAAATACTGGAACCGGGAGACGTGTTTGTTTTAAGTGGTAGAACGTTTAAATTCATTAGGAGCGAAGGTTTAAAAGTTGTAGTAGAGCCTGCTGACGGAGCTAAACCTACGGTTCCAAGCTGGTTTAGCGAAATGCTACCTCTAAGCTTCGATAGCGCGTTAAAAGTTGGGAGATTCAGAAGGATGCTAGCGTCCATGATAGCAGGTGGTAGCGTTGATCATGCTTTAGATCTTCTGGTTAAAGAGTATAAGTTGCAGTGGGAGGCTGCAAAAGCTATAGTAGACTATGTCTGGGAGCAGCTCCTCTACATCGGAGACGTCCCAGGAGACGACCTAATACTGGTAGAATACTTCTACGATGATGGATGGAATATTGTCTTCCACACATTATATGGTAGAAGGGTTAACGACGCCTTATCTAGAGCCTACGCCAGCGCACTATCAGACCTCGTACTAGCACCCGTTAAGGTGGCAGTCACGGATAACGGCTTCACATTATCCTATGACTCGAGTCGATCTCCAAACCATGACATGATATTAGAGCTTATTAGAAAGGTTACACCTGAAAACCTTAGATCAATGCTTGAATCAACAATAGCTAACACGGAGTTGATGAAAAGGAGGTTCAGGCATGTAGCTGAGAGGAGCTTCATGATACTAAGGAGATATAGGGGGTACGAGAGGAGCCCCGAGAGGATACAGTTAAGCGCTCAACACCTACTAAAAGTGCTCCTAGAAGAGTACCCCAGCATACCCGTTATAAGAGAAACCTTTAGAGAGATCCTAGAGGATTACATGGATGTAAAAAACGCTATTAAAATCCTGGATATGATGAGAAGTGGGGAGATTAAGGTGAAAGTTGTAGGCCCGCTAGAGTACCCGTCACCCATGGCACATAGCATTGTGATTAAAGGTTATAGCGATGTTGTCCTGATGGAGGATAAGAGGAAGATTATGAGAATGTTGTATGAGAGAATACAAGCAATAATATCCAGTAAATCCGGGGGTGGAGGTGGTTCGAAGCTTTTTAACGGTTAAAGTGCTAGGATATATCTTAATATGTCAGTCCTCGTTATTATACCTATGGGTTTCCTAACGCTATTGAGTATTATGAGTCTCCCAACACCATAGAAATCCATTATCCTCATGGCTTCTAGAAGGCTCTCCCTCTCGTTTATAGTGAATACTGTACGCCTCATATACTTAGATACGGGGGCGTTGAGATCCTCTCCGTTGCCCACCAACATTGCTATATCAGTGGTTGTTATGAAGCCAACAATGTTACCCTCCTCGTCTACTACTGGGGCTCCTCTTATTCCATGGGTGTACAGCGATCTAGCTACATCTTTAACACTATCCGTGGCTTTAACTGTCACAAGCTTCTTAGTCCCAACGTTACCTACATATTCTTCTGGTATGACGGCCATCTTGGATATCTCTATTAAGAGCTCGCTAGCATTAAGATCCCTACTTCTAATAACCCCTTCAACTATAAGCTTCCTCTTAGGAAGACTTTCTATGCGGGCTCTAAGCCCTATATCTACCTGAGTTAAATCCCCTACAACCTTGACTAAAGCCTTAGTAGGCTCTGCTGAGAACAACCCCAGAATCTCCATGTGGACAGCAGTTAGCCTTACAGTATCACCATCTCTAAACACTATGACAACACCATAGCCGGGCTCCATTACATAAGGCATAGTCCCCCTAAGAACCTCGTAAGCTTTAAGCGTTGGAACGTAACCTCCAGCAGGCCCCGTCCTACTCTCAACATAGCCCATGCTCTTAAGCCACATTATTATATTCCTAACAGTACCTTCATCCTTACCAAGTAGCCTCGCTACCTCCTTACTCTTCACCATCTTCCTGTTTTCCTCATAGAGTTTAACCAGAGCCTCTAAAACCTCTCTTTGAACACTTCTTAGAGGCACGTGCATACTCGACCACCTAATTTCACAGTATTAAAATAAACGGTTAGAGTAGATATATTATACGATTGTGGAAAAACTCACTTGATTTTTCTAGTAAATTTAAAATACATAAGAAATCTATAAAAACCAGTATTACCTACTATGAGGAACCCGACTTAACACCAGGTTTGGGTCTACGGGTAGCTGATAGTATTCCCATTAAGCTCCTCTGAGGTACATTGAATACCTCTACAGCAATCCTGGATATGTAACTATCATCTGGAAGCTTTCTCTTATCACTCAAGCCGATCTCAAGGGCTAAGGCATGTTTTAAAGCCTCCTTACTAATCTTATCCCTAACCTTACCTTTAGCTATAGCCTCTGCAACTTTAAACGCTATGTAGAACCTAGTGTAGTTCTCCACCGTCCTAGTCTTAGTTGGGAAAGCCTTGGAGAGCACCTTGACGATGTTCACGAAACTCTCATTACCGGAGAACCCGAAGAAAACCTCTGTCATCTTAAGCCTGAGTATCCTAGCTAGAGTGTTGTCGCTTAGATCTCCTAGTATGGTTTTTATCTTCTCCGCAGCCCTATCGATAGGCTCTCTTAACGCGATATCTATGGTGCTTTCGAATTTAACCTCATCACCGAATATTCTATCGAATAACTCTGGATACTGCTCCTCAAGCCCCATACCATGTTTACCGACAACGTAGAGGCTTATCAACTCCTTATCGTAGAGATCTGACGGGTTGGAGGCCCCCTTAAGCGGTTTTATAGACTCTTTCTCATAGACATCCTTTAGTATTTTCACTACATCACCTCTACTCAACACACCCCCTGTCTCCTCCCACATCTCAATCACCTTATTCCACACGTCCATTAGCACATTTATTCTCCTCTTAACATCCACCCTCCCTCTAGCCATGATCTAACTACACCCTCCTTCTAGCATTAACCCGAGCCCCAGCTCGCTAGCTCCTCGTGTTATCTTTAGTAAGAAGAAGTAGAAATAAACTTTTCCACAAACTAGAACTCTAGGGTTAGCCCGTTGGAGTATGAGGTTTTAAGGGAGGAGGTTAGGGTGTTAAGACTGGCTGATTGTAGGAGCGTGGATGAATGTATTAGTATGTGCTTTGAAGATGTAGTACTCGAGGCCGACCCAGAGGATCTAGTTAAACTAGGTTGGCTTCCAAGAGATTGTATAGTAGTCGTTAAGGTTAAGGTAGAGGATAGAGGGTGACCTGTAATGTATACTTGGATCTTAGAGAGGAGCTTCGTTATCACATGGATATCCCTAGTAACCCTCTTCTACATAGCAACACTTGTAGGCAGCTTACTATATCATGCTGCCCCAGAAACTATCAAAGAACAAATAGTGTTGTGGATTAGCGAGTATTATAAATCCAGGGTTCCCAGCCTAACGCTTAACCCCATAGTGTTTTTCATGGTAGTTCTAATCAATAACACTGTGGTCGCCATAGTAGCGTGGCTCCTATCCATAACAGTGGTGGTTCCTCTACTAACTATGCTTGTTAACGGGCTCCTAGTGGGCTTCATCGTGTCCCTCGTAGCGAGTCTGGGAGGTGCCGCGGGAGGAGGTTACAACTACCTCTCACTCTACCTATCCCTCGCACCACATGGGATAATAGAGATCCCAGCTATAGCTCTCGCCTCCTCCTCTTTTGCCATAGCATTGACTAGAGGGTTTAAGAGGTTCATCTCATCTCTACCAAGTGTCCTAATACTAGCTCTCATAATGATAGCTATCGCCGCCATTGTGGAGTCGACGATAACCATTATCCTAGCTATGATAGCTACCTATATAGCCTGGATGTGATGGGATTTGGTGGTTCTAGCTTTGATAATAATAACGTTGATAGTCGGGGGATCCGCGTACGAGATCCCCGGTAGCACTACATTGGATGTTGAAAGGGGGAGTTACGTGGTGAAAGTTAATAACATTGACCGAGCTCATGTATGGCTTCCCAAAGGCTCCTATAATGCTACTGTTAAACTGTTAGAGCTAGAAGGTGGGAGTTTCACGGGGGTTGTCGTCGTTCTAGCCAATACAAGTATAGACATTACTGAGCTCTCAATGACTAGGGTTAGCTTTGGAGGTATATCGGGTTTCAACCTAAGGATTAGTATAAAACTACTGGAGACTTTGGAATGCCATGTCTCTAATACCACGTTCTGGCGGAGTCGATATCTTGAGGATCTAAAGCCTGCCTTAAGAGAATCAGTTAAAAATCTGGGTAATAGGAGTTTGTGCACTCTCGTAGTGGATACCGGGAAAGCCTTGGGATTCCTCTATGTCACACCCGAGCACTGGGCTACGGTAAGCATATCAGGGCCCGGCTATGTAGTAGCCTTAGTGTACGGTGTAGTGAGGGGGGGCGGTGGGGGTGGTACTACTAGTCCTAGTGTCTATGGTGTCTTAACAGAGTCTAGGTTGCCCGAGAGCCCCATTCCAATAGGGTCTATTGGAAGTGGTGCCCTCGATAGGGCTGAGCTCGACTACCGCCTATTACTAGGTTTACTTGTAATACTCTTCTTCGTAGTGGTGGTTGAGGTTGTCTCAGGTAAGAATGGTAGTTGAAACTCTTCAATCAGGGCTTCCAGTGCTAGTCTTCGACGACTATAGTAGGGAGGCTGAAGTCGACCTCATATACCCAGCATGGTCTGTAGGGCCGGAGGAGATCTACGACCTTAGGGTTAACGCTGGAGGTCTTATATGCTATGCTACAGACTCCACGATAACCCTAGCACTTGGGATACCGTGGGGTGACGAGCTCCTAGCAAGTTACAACTCCATGCTTAAGCTTCTAGCATCGAGAAGGCTCGGATACGGGGATAGACCTGCTTTCACAATATGGGTTAACCATGTAAGTGTTAAAACTGGGATTAGCGATACGGATAGAAGTCTCACGGTGAGGAACCTGGATGACGTCGTTAGACTGTACTATGAGGGTATGGTGGAGGAGGCTAAGAAGAAGTTCTATACCGAATTCCAAGCTCCAGGACACGTGCCCATCCTAGCTGCTAGGCGCTTAGAAGAGAGGAGGGGGCACACGGAACTTGGTATAGCTTTAACAAGGATAGCTGGGCTAAGACCTAGTATTGTGTTCGCTGAGGTTCTGGTTAAAGGTAGATCTGCAAGCTTAGATGAGGCGAGGGATATGGCTAGGAAGAGGGGGATACCTTTGGTTACCGGGAGCGATATAGTGAGGTGGTGTTACGAAGTTGAAGTGTGTAGGGGTAGTTGATACAACGTTTGCTCGCGTTGATATGGCTAGGTATGTGATAGAGGTGTTTGAGAGAGAGCTCTCAGGGTATAAGATTGTAAGGCACACTGTACCGGGTATAAAGGATATACCAGCAGCGGCTAGGAGGATCATAGACCTGGGATGCGATGGTGTTATAACGCTAGGTTGGGTCGGGCCAGGTCAGGTCGATAAATACAGTTACCTAGCATCAAGCGTAGGGCTTGTAATGCTAGGTGTGATGACCGGTAAGATTATCATAGATGTGACCGTACACGAGGATGAAGCAGAGAGGCCTGAGGATCTCAAGAGGATAGCAGTACATAGAGCTAAAGCTCACGCTGAGAACCTTGTAGCAATGCTAAAAGGGGGCCTGCAAGCTCTAACACCTAAAGCCGGCATGGGGATTAGGCAAGGTTACCCTGATGTGGGGCCCATAGGATAGATCATATATATATAGACATAAATACCCCTCCCCACACTAGGCACAAGGTGTACTATATGTATAAAGTGGCTTTCGCATCCACGAGAGAGGGGCAAGTATACCCAGGTCATTTCGCACACGCAGAAGTATACCAGGTCTTCGAGTACACAGATGATGGTAGGTTTAAACTCCTAGATGTAAGAGAAAACCCGCTAGGCTTAGTCCCAGATATTGATGTGGAAGGAGGGGAGCACGAGCACCATCACGTAGGAATGGAGCGCAGCGACATGCCATTACATGGACCTCCCAAGTATATGTGGCTAAGAGAAAACATACTACACGATGTGGACGTTGTAATCGCTACCGACGCCTGTCAAACAAGCTATAGGGTATTCACATCCCAAGGTGTGAGGATCATATTCACAGACCCGGTACCCGTAGAGGCCATTGTAAGATACATTGAAGGTGAAGGTGGAGAAGAGTTTAAAAGGATTATAGAAAGCTACTTCAAAGAGTAACCCGTTTCTAACACTCTAAACTAGAATAAGCGTTAGAAGACACGCCCTCAGCTAGTTTTAACTCTGCCTCGATTTTCACAACAGACACTATTGTTTACAAATAATACTATATGAAGGGACCTTAAACAAGCTTATTACCCTTACGCCGTAGCGCTAACGCTAACATATAATCAGTATCCTCTCCGGTAGCTCTCATAGATTGCTGTGGGTGCGTTAACATCTTCTCACGTATAGCCTCTGTGATATCTCTCTCGCCACGAGTTTCTCCATTACGTTTGAAAGTATGTCCTCCACCTTTCTCCTAGCCTCTTCTAGGCTTAGATCTCTTGGGGTCCACCCTGTTAGCCATAGTAGGGAATCCAGGTTTAACACTGGTATCCCCGTCTTCTTAGAGATTCTGCTCCATGCTTCTTGTGCTGCCCTAGGATTCCTAACTATTTCCATGTAGTTTGAAGCTTCGACCACCATCGATGAGTATGAGGCGCACGCAACTCTAGTATCAACGGGAATCGGTATCTCTATGTTTACAAGCCTTCTATCTCCAGGCTTCCTTATAGCATAGTACACCATTTTAGCTGTGAACACCACTGTTTTCCTCCAATCCTCGACACCCAGGGTTCTAGCTAGTGTTTTCACTATGGTTTCCGCGTTTGAGTAGAAGTATTCTGGGTTTGAAGCTAGGACTTCGAGTATTTTTCGGGATCCTATGTAAACCTGCTGTACCCTCTTCTTCCTCGCCTCCCTCGCTAGAATCGAACCTCTACAATTGTCTATAAACCATAAAACATCATCTACAACCTCGTTCAAGCCGTAAGGCGGCCTCGCCTTCCTCCTACTAGATATGAGTGATGCTGCACACTCCCACCACTCTTCGCCTCTCATTAACAGCTTATAGCTGATGAGAGATACTAAGAGTGCGTAGACGGAAGCCCAACCTGTCCCAACCGCTAGGGATAGCTTTTTTAAAGCCTTAAACTGGGGATCTAACTTCTCCTCAAGCTCTAGTATTCTATAGGGTCCTATAGTTGAGAGGAGCTCTGAGACCTCATCAACCCTAGCTTCGTTAATATAAACCTTCAACCTTGGAACCCTTATTCAAGTCCAAATCTTCTAACAAGCTCTCCTACAACCCTCCTAGAGCCTTTCTCGATCCAGGTGTAAAGAGACTCCCTCGGTATAGCTAGCTTTGCAGATCTCAACTCCCTCTCCAAACCATCTACAATAGATGCTCTCACAGAATCTTGGACCCCCAGTATGTAGAGCATATGCGTTGCCTCCTCCTCTCTCATCACCTCCTCTACACCTCCTAGGCTATAGCATCGGGCTAACGCTACTATGTAGGAGGCAAGCTTGGTAACAGGGACCCTCCTATAGATGCCCTTAGGCCCCATACTAGTAACGTAGTTGAATATACTCTTATTATCGGAGAGGAATTTAACGATAACCCTCTTAAAACCCCTCCTCTCAGCCTCAACCCTAAACCACTCGGCTCTGTCATAGCTTGACGCGCTATTCTCCTTACCAATAACCTCCACCTCATCACCTCTCCTTTCAGGTATGTAGAGCAGGTTCTCGTATCTAACGCTAACCTGTACTCTAAGAGCGGAGTCTAGGGCCTCTACAACGGGCTCTGAGACCCTCGATAGGACGGCTATTGGGGCTAGGTATGGTAGGACAGCTATAACCCCCATCCTCCTCCCTATTGAATCCTCGAGTACTCTAGATAGCTCCTCATATCTACCCCTACCCTCAGCTATCATATCATACTCGTAAAACCTGGGGGTGATGTTGTAGGTTGAAAGAGCGGATACGATGGCATTAAATATCGGTATCTCATCGAAGCTGATCTCCTTAACACTCTTAACTATAACAGCTACACTATCGGATTTGAAAGCCTCCAACTCCCCACCTAGGATATCTAGGCTCCCACCTAGGATCCTCAACCTAGAGTACGTCTTCATATACTCCCACGTACACGAATCTATAAGCTCCCTAAGCGTCTCCATCCAGCCTACTACACCACCTAAACTCCCATTATCTAATATTTAGATTTAAACCTCTTATAATCATAGCTTGCTAAACAACAAGGTGGCTAGAGTGAGGTGGAGTGCCTTGGATGTAGAGGGTTTAAAGAAGGCTGTATTAAGGTATGTGGATGTCCTAGCTTCTAAACACATAAAACATTCGTTAGAAGCACTTGTAGACATCCCCACAGTATCAGCTTGGGGCGAGCACCACGTGATGCTCGATGGCGCTAATACTGTAGCGTCTCTTCTCAGAGAACTAGGCTTTAAAACGGAAGTTGCCAGTAGTGGAGGTTACCCAACAGTTTTAGCGGAGATAGGCTCCGGGGGTAACGCCACGATACTCATATATAATCACTACGACGTTCAACCCCCAGACCCCCTGGAGCAGTGGGAGAGCGATCCATTCAAGCTCATGGAGAGAGGGGGTAAGCTCTATGGGAGAGGTGTTGCAGATAATAAAGGTAACATAGCCGCCAGGATAGCGGCTCTTGAAACGCTAATCCCCTACCTTGAGGAGATCGGATTAAGGGTTAAGTATGTTATCGAGGGGGAGGAGGAGATAGGATCTCCGACTCTGGAAAGACTTGTGCTGGACAGGATTGATTGGTTTAAAGCGGGTGGAGGTATATGGGAGACAGCTTATATAAGGAGGGATGGGAGGCTTTCGATAAGCTTAGGTTTCAAGGGCATGGTGTACCTGGAGGTTAAGATTAGAGGGGCCTCAAGAGATGTTCATAGCGGCTACTCCCCATTGATACCCAACCCCGCTTGGAGTATAGCGAGGCTTCTAGCTAGGTTAAAGGATGAAAGTGGTAGGGTTCTAATCCCAAACTTTTATAATGACGTGGACCCGGAGTTTCTAAGCTTTGGTGAGGAGCTTTTAAACCAAATGGATGTTAGCGAGCTTGAGGCTTTAAGGGAGGAGTTGGGAATAAAAGAGTTTATAGGGGGTCTAAGCGGGCTTGAGGCTTTAAAAGCACTACACCTAAGTCCATCCCTCAACATCTCAGGCCTCTATTCAGGCTATACAGGTAAAGGGTCTAAGACCATAGTCCCCTCAGAGGCCACTGTTAAACTAGATATCAGGCTAGTTCCAGGTCAGGATCCTAAGAAGATCCTAGAGGCTACTGTTAAGTACATAGAAGCTCTTGGATTTAAGGATGCAGAGATCTACGTGGAAAGCATGTATAAAGCTGGTTACACTAAACCAGGTGAGGCAATAGTAGAAGCTTCTATCGACGCAGCAGAACAAGCTTACGGTCTCAAACCACATGTAACCCCCATGGCCGCAGGATCGGGCCCCATATATATTTTCACGGATATAGCACGCATCCCCATGACGGGAGCAGGTGTTGGATACTACGGATCTAGAGTCCACGCTCCCAACGAGAATATAAGAGTAGAGGATTTCATTAAAGGGGTTAAACACGTAGCACTAACATTCATAGAGTTTACATGTAGACAGAAGGGTCGGTGTAGCTAAATCTATGTGTAAGCATTCTCAATAGCATCAACAACCTTTGATACACTCACCTCCAAGCCCATATCCTCTAAACCTCCGGCAAGCACTGTATATGCTTTCAGTAAATGCGTTCTAGAAGCTTATAGCCCCATTTGCCCTACTCTTATAACCATGCCTTCAAGCCTCCCTCAGCTTCCAGCCAGCAGGACTCCGTACTCAACTCATATGCAATCCCCTGGCCTTCTTCACTCTTAGTGGAACCTCCGTGGGCCCTGGAGTCATTATTAGTCTATCTGTGTAGAACTTCACTTTTCACCCTCCTCCCTCTTAGTTTTCTCCAACTGCCTCTCTACAGCATCTCTGGATCTTGCTTCTCTAATACTTCTAATCCTCTCCACAGTTTCTATAACGTTAAGCCATGGTATTAACTCTGATGCATCATCGGAGTTAAGCGATTGATAAACCCTCTTAGCAGCATGTAGCTCTACCTTCCTTATTATGAAGTCTATCTCGACTTCCTCGGCTTCAGCTTCACTAGAAACAATCCATACTTTACCGTGGACAGGACATATTATATCACCGCTTTTAAGCTTAAAAAGGGGAAGCCCGTCTATAGGGCATGTATCCGCTAGCATTGTAGCACCTTCAGCTACAAGCCTCGTCATTCTCCTAACAACCTCCTGATCTCTGTAAACCTCCCTACCTCCACTCATACTAGTAGCCCTATATTACTGAGTTCAGAGGAACGGAAATAAACTAAACTTAGCTTACGACGGTATCGCCGCTTCCCAGCACATGGATATCCCGGCCTCTTCAGGGTTTAACTGGTTTATGGAGGAGTGCTAGCCTCTACAATCTAGGGGCTTTATCTCCATTTTCTCTAGCTCGCTCAGACACTCCTTCATTTCCCATTTAAGGACTTTAAAGCCCTCTATAGTATTAAAAGCTTTAATGTGGTATTTGACTCGGTGGTTAGGTTGCAATCTCTCTCAGGTTTGGGAGGTTTAGCTAGGTTCCTGGCTGGCGTGTACCTAGTGTATTTTCTAGGCGTTTTCCAAGCTGTGTACTTGGAGCTTGAAAGAGCGAGTTTTGATGTAAGCCGTAATGCTTATAACATAGACTATGTTGGAGAGCGGTTGAATGTAGCGACGGCTAACATTATAAACTCTCTGGAGAGCTCACTAGCCCCTCTGGCTATTATAGCTCTTGTGTGGATTATCGGTGGTATACTATTGGCATCCGGGTGGGATCATCTGAGGTTTAAGTGGCCTGGGAGGATTAGATTGCTATACTCTTTCACGGTATACGCTATCTACGCTATCCTAGCCCTAGCCATACTCTACCCAGCTCTAAAAGTTTTTGGAGCTCTAGAGCGCTTGGGCTCGATGGAGCTTGTGGAAGCTATAAGACCCCTGGGGGAGACGTTCATAGTACCCCATGCCTACGCACTCCCCCTCATACTACCTTTAGTGAGGTCAATCCTAGTGGTTAGGTATAGTGAGGTTGGGAGGGTAGCCGGAGCACTCCTAATCCTAGGGAGCATCCTATACCTGATAGGTGCCTACAACGTCTACCAGGCGATCAAACCCTTTACAGTTATCAGAGAGCACTGGACAAAGCTCACATCAACAGGTTTCACTGAGGAAGGCTTGATAGAGTTGAGCATCGTCACACTTGAAACCTCCCAGTTCATGATACTCAGGGTTGTAGAGCTAGTTAAAGTTCTAGCCCTCGCATCCCTCCTCTACGGCCTAGCCTTCATAACAATGAATAGAAGGGTTCAAGAAACCCTAGGAGGCTTAGCTAAAACCCTAAAGGAAAGGATAGGGCTGAGGTAGATAGAGCGTGATAATCTAGCTTCTACCCGTACTGGAAATCTAGGCTTTCCACACTTCTTTGGTTTGTCAATTAGTCATCCAAAACTAAGGCTCTTAGGGTGGTGGGCTCGAGTAGCATCCCTCGTTTTGAGGGGGTGAGGCTTTTAGATGTAACTAGGTGGATGGTAGCGGGGCGGTTCTACGGTTCTCTAAGTTTCCCGTATATCGATGTCATAGTCATTAGTAGTCCTGAGAGTATGGGGAGTAGTAGTGTTGATCCAGCGATGGCTGTGAGTAGCACGCTATACCCTACGACATCTAGCATCCGCTCTCTCGATTTAATGGAGGCTATGTGGAAGGCTTTTAGAAGGCTATAAGCTCCTAGTAGTAGTAGGGTGTAGAAGGTTATGATAGTTATTAACTGTAGTATGCTTGCTAATGTTATAGCATTTATAAGTGCTGGTATTAAGGTAACCCCTAGCATGTAGGGGGTGTTAAAAACTTCTTCAAGCCCGCCTAGACGAGCTATAATAAAGCAACTAACTATGAGCAAAGCTGATAGATTAGCATAAAACTGTATGAGAGGTTCATCGTAAACCCTAGAGAGCGTTCTAAGAAAGATTAGGATTGCCGCGAACCCGGTGATAGCTGAAAGAAGGCCGACAACAACTAAGCTGCTATAGAGAAGTAGGGGGGATAGAAGTAGGAGTAGTCCACCGCTAAAACCTTCGAGCTTACAAATCCTAAGGTTCACCTGTGAAACACCTTGTTAAATCCATGGAAGCATTATTCACTTAAAGCTTATATACTTTAACCTTAATATATTTTATAGTATAAAATATTAATTTTAACCTATTGTTTTCGGTTGGTATCAACTACTTGGGGGCTCCGGCTTTGAGCTTGCTAAGCTTAGAAGCTGTGAGTGTATGTGTAGATGATAGGATCATAGTTAGAGATGTTAGTTTAAATATTAATCCTGGTGAGTTACACGTCATAATGGGGCCTAATGGTGCTGGTAAGTCGACTCTCCTAGCCGCTATCATGGGCTTATCTCACGTGCGGGTTTGCGGTGGTAGGATACTGTTTAATGCTGTTGATATAACTCATTTTCCTTCCTATGAGAGAGCTAAACTCGGCATATCTCTAGCTCACCAGGTAACTCCAACGTTTAGAGGTGTTAGATTCCTAGAGGTTGCTAAGGCTATTTCTAGTAGGTTTAACACGGATTGGAGGACCCTAGCTTCTCTCTTGAACGTTGAAGATCTCCTTTTAAGAGACCTATTTAGTGGATTTAGTGGTGGTGAGAGGAAGAGGGCGGAGCTTTACCTAGCACTACTCCAGAACCCTAGGGTAGCTCTGCTCGACGAGCCTGATAGCGGTGTAGACATAGATACTTTGAGAGTCCTAGCTGAGCTAATAGACTACATTGTGTTCACTCAAGGAACCTCGGTCATCCTAGTTACACATTTAGGGCCCATTCTAGAGAAATTGCCTAGAATCACTAGAGCTCATATCATGGTAGAAGGGGCTATAGTGTATAGTGGTGACCCCTCTCACGTAATCCCAGTTATATCGAAGCATGGGTATACGAGGGGGCTGGAGGTGTTTGGAGGTGAGGGTGGGTGGAGCTGAGATAGAGAAGGCTCTTTCTAAACCCTCACCTTTCGGTATAGATATCGACGTATCAAAATACGTCGTTGAGGAACCCTCCGTGGAGGAGTTTAAGGCTTTAGAGCTGGAGGAGTCCGTTAGGAGAGCTTCTACAAGGCTTGGTTTTAACGGTATTAGACCTAGCTATATCCAAGTGGATCAAACGGCTCTCTACACACTTTTAGAGAAAAGACTTAGAGGTTATGGTGTCACAGTAATCCCTCTTAGGATTGCTCTTGAGAAAACAGATCTTGCTAGGAGGATTGCATGGAGGCTTGTGGATCCGAGAAGTGATAAGTACACAGCATTAGCATACCTTAAAGGTGGGGAGCTGGGATACTTTATATACGTGCCTCCTAACGTTAAAGTCGATATACCAATATACACATGCCTAGTTTTAAAGCTTGAGAGGAGAGCTCAACTAGCTCACAACGTAGTGTACGTTGATGAAGGTTCCGAGGCGCACGTCGTCACAGGATGTGCTGTACCACACGGGGTTAGAGAAGGGCTCCATGTAGGCATCACGGAATTCTACGTGTCTAAGGGGGCTAGGCTGACGTTCTCCATGATCCACGCCTGGTCGCCGGGAGTTCATGTTAGGCCTAGAACAGCTGTGTATGTCGAGGAAGGGGGTGAGTACGTAGGCTACTACATAACTTATAATCCCCTACAATCCATACAAATGTATCCTGTGACGAGTCTTCAGGCTAGGGCTAAAGCCTACTCAGCATCTGTGATTGTAGGCCTTGGATCTGGTGATTATGATGTGGGGGCTAAGATTGTTCTTGAGGGTTCCGGAGCTTCAGGTGAAGTGGTCTCTAGAACTCTGGGATTGGATGAGTCTAGGATTACAGCTAGGGCTGAAATAGTGGGTAGGGCGAGGGACTCCAGAGGTCATATAGAGTGTTTAGGCCTTCTAGTATCAGAGAAGTCTAGCATAACAGCTCACCCTCAGATTAAGTCAGAGAATCCGGGTTCCACGTTGAGCCATGAGGCAGCTATAGGTAGGATATCAAGGGAGGAGTTAGAGTATCTCATGAGTAGGGGGTTCACAGAGGATGAAGCTAAATCCATAATAGTTAGGGGGTTCATGAAAGTCGATGTTCCAGGCTTACCCGAGGTTGTTAGAAGGCATGTGGATAGAATAGTGGGTACTATTTCAAAGCTGGCGATGGGATAAGATATGGTTTACGAGTTAACCTCTTAATAGACCCTTCCACCTCTAGATTAGACGGTGGTTTGGGAGTGGCAGAGGAGGTTAAGCGGATCTTAGCTGCTATAGAGAAGGCTATCATGCTTGAGGTTAGCGAGCTCACAAGAGCCCCTCCTAATACCATCTGGGTTACAGAGGTTTCAAGATGTATAAGGCAGTCGTTCTACTCCCGAATATACCTCAAATCCCTGGACTTTGGCGCAGCATATACGATATTGAGGGGTAGGCTTTTACATGAAGTTGTTCTAAGAAACATGCCTCTAGGTGTTACCGAGACTGAGGAGGGTACGAGGAGTATCGTAGTAGAGGATGAAGCGGGTAAGGTGGAGGTTAGAGGTAGAGCTGATATAGTTGTAGGAGACTACATAGTGGATTTAAAGACTAGCGAAAGAGCCCCCGATAAGCTTCCCGAGGAGTATAGAGGTCAAGTTCAACTGTACATGGAGCTCTACGGTAGGAGTAAGGGTTTGGTTGTCTACATTACAAGGGAGGGGTTAAAGTACTTCCAGGAAAATAGGGATGAGGGGAGGATTGCTAAGCTTAAGGAGAAGGCTTTAAAGTTAAGTAGAGCGTTAAGGGAGAATAAGCCACCGGAACCTGAGGTTGGATTTTGGTGTAGGTGGTGTAGCTGGTCTACACAAGAACTTTGCCCTGAAGGTTACAACTACAAGATTGGCAAGAGCTCGGAGCGTGGATAACCAAGTCTAACCCTCTCTCCTCCCCTTTGAAAGGGCGAGGATTCCCATTAGAATGGGGGTTTGAGGTCACACCCTTGGGGCATGCTCCCGGACCGGGTCTCCGGCTCATCACCCCTACCCCTCCGAGACTTAGGGTTATGATCGGATCATAACACCTGGAAGTATGGCTTCACCTTCAGATCCCATCAAAAACCTACGATCCAGAATACATAGGCTTAGAAATCCTACCTCATCCCCGGGTTAAAAGGCTAGGCTCTCAGTTGTAACCTCAGGCTATAGGTAGCCCGCTAACCCTAGGCTCTTCGCCTAGGCTGGCGGAAGCCCATGGCATCGCCTCCGTGTTATACGAAGCCTCTACCTCCCCTCGCGAGCTTAATGCTATAAGTCCTAGTGTTCCAGGACCCCATCTCATTGTGTGCTCTCTCACGGTTAGCTCAACAGCGTCTCTTAGCACACCTACTATCTCGTATAACTGTGCTAATCTGAGGGAGCTCATAGACATTATTATGGTCTCCCCTATCCCTGTAGCTGATGCTGCTACTTTACCGTTAGCGTAGAAGCCTGCACCAGGTATGCAGCTATCCCCAACTCTACCTGGAAGCTTTAGTAAGACACCTCCGGTACTAGCTCCAGCTGCAAGGCAGCCGTTTGAGTCGAGAGCTACGGCTCCAACAGTGTCGTATCCTAGGGCTTTAGCGGATTCAATCCTCCTGGCAATCCACGTTGATTGGGGGGGCTTCAACCTAGCAGTCTTCCACCTCTCAACAGATCTCCAGTGAGGGCCGGGGTGCTTCTCTAAACCCAGCTTCGCTGCTAGCTCGTCTGCACGAGGCCCAGCCATTATTATATGAGGCGTCTTCTCGGCAACGATTCTAGCAAGCCTTATAGGATTCCTTGGATAGGTTACAGCTGCTACACCTCCAGCCCTACCACTACTAATCATAACCCCAGCGTCCATGGAGACCCCGCCTACATAGTCTAAGACACTCCCAACACCTGCATTAAACAAACCTGAATCCTCTAGGAACGCTATAGCTTCAACAACCATATCGAGGCAACTTCCACTCCTAGAAACATCTAAACCAATCATAACAGCTTCCTTTAAAGTCTTCACAACAGCCCCCATATCCAAGTCTAACCCTCTCCAAACCCCAGCTCCCCCGTGAACCACCACTACCGGTTTAAAGCCCAAGCCATACACCAACCTAGTATAAGAGCTTCAACCCCCTTTAAGAAAAGTCTGCACTAAGCGTGAACGGGGGCACGGTGTATGGCGCTACCAGGATACCTAGCTATAAACAATGTTAAGGGGGCTACTGCTAGGCAACAACCAGCAGGGGTTGATATAAGCGTATGTGAAGTTTACAAGATTAAAACACAAGGATTTATGGGAGTGGAGAATAGGGAGCTCCCAGACGTAGAGCGGTTAGAGGATAAAGAAGGATTATGGATCTTAAGCTCTGGGGTCTACAAAGTCAGATACTGCGAGGTTGTTGAAGTACCTCTAGATACTGTAGCGCTATGCTTTCCAAGAAGTAGCTTGCTGAGAATGGGAGTGGATCTTAGATGCACCGTTTGGGATCCAGGTTATAAAGGTAGAGGAGAGGGGCTACTAATAGTCCATAACCCCTATGGGGTTAGGCTGGAGAAGATGGCTGGAGTAGCACAACTAGTATTCATAAAACTCCTAGGAAAACCGGGGCAAGGTTATAGTGGTGTGTATCAAGGAGAGGGCTTAACAGAAGGCTAAGAATCCCGCAACCTCCTTCACTACCTCAACCCGGCTCATCTTCGCTGGGCCTCGTCACTCGTCAGAGTCGACGGTTTCAATCATCGCCTCTCCAATATCCAACGGGCGGAGACTCGCCTATCTAAAGGCAAAACCCCTAGCCGCAACAAGTATTATGTGGTAGTATAAGCTTAAATTCTTTTCCCTTTATACCTCAACTATAAATGACGGTTCTCCGCGTAATTATGTGTTTTAACTGTTTTAAAGCTACTCTACTACTACTTTAGGCTCCTCTATAAGCTTTGTTCCAGCTACCACCTGGTCTATGCTATGTATAACACATCCTAAGAACTCCAGCTTCTCCTCTAGCTTATCGAAGTCTATGTTCTCCCCTTCAACTGTTACACTTAACGTCATAGTATCTACATCTATCTCCTTAACTGTTATGTTCACGCCTTCAATCCCATCTATAGAAGCTATTTCCTTGCTTATCTCAACTATACTAGGTCCTTTAACGGGTTTTAGAACATCTAATACAAGCCTCCTAATGGGGGCCTTCAACTAACTTACTCACCCTACATCCTAGCTATAGCTAGGTAACCTTTTAATATTTGATCTTAGCGCTCCGGATTCCTCTCCCTCGCACCTACTGATTTAAGGAGCTCTCTGAGAGGTCCCGGTATCTCGATGCTCTTCATAACACTAGGATCTACTATGGCGATAACCACCTCGCAGTCCGCAGCCTTAAAAGCTCTACTTTCGTTGAATATCTCAAACCTGTACTTAATACTCTTATTACCTAACTCCAGGTCAACGATATCAACCCTAAAATCGTCGTGAGGGAATATCGGACGGTAGTAGTCACAAGCAGCTCTAACCCTAGGAACTATGACACTATACCTGCTGAGAATACCTGGAAAACCGCCCAAAAGCTTCTTAAAGAACTCCTCCTCAGCCCTCTCACAGTATCTAAAGTAGTTAGAGAAATGTACAATACCAGCAGCATCAGTCTCATTCCAGTAAGCCGTAGATCTATAACTATAGATAGCCAACGAAAACACCCCTTTAGAGAGCAGTTTGAAAAACATCCTATTAAACTTTAATTGAGGAACACCCGCTTCCAAGCTACCTTAGTTTTCATGATTACTCATACCACTTATATACCTTTGTAAATGAAATCTCTTCAAACCCTAAAACTAGAATGTATAGACGTATAGGTTTGATTTCTAAGACCTCCCATACTACTACAAGTATAACGAGGTTCTGGGTGTTAACGCTCAAGCTGTTACACAGAAGAATGATAAGGCTTGGAATGCATTCTTAGAGCTGTAAAAGAATACTATACAAGCAGGGAGTGCTCGATATGCGGAGAGGTACACGAGAACGGTAGGGTTTACAGGGGGCTGTATGTCTGTAGGAGGACTGGGAGGAAGGTTAATGCTGATGTGAACGTAGTATTAAACATAGCGAGAAGACAGGGATTAGGGTAAAAGTGACAAGGAAGATAGAGAGTTACATAGTTACGCATAATGGTGTAATATCATTAACCCCTCACCAGGGGGCTAACACCCTAGACCCAGAGGTTCGAAACTCCGCTCTTTAAAGGCGGGGAGGGGTCATTTTGGGCTTTGGAACTCCTAGTATTCTCCTAGTTGTTTAACATGGATCTGAGCGAGCTCGTCCCCCCATCTATCTACATCCTCTAGTCTTCCAAGGAAGAATCTTAGTACTGGTGGTTCATAAACCCATTTTAACCCCTTAATCACATCTCTGTTTTCGTAGAGCCATAGAATTCTATCTACCAAGTACTCTGCATGAGATTTTGTATAGGTCCTCCTTGGGAACGCTATTCTAATCAGTTCTAGGTCTGCATAAACCTCCCTTCCATCCTTAGCTCTATCCATAGACATAGTGCCTCTTTCCATGGCTCTAACTCCTGATACTAGGTAGAGGGCTCCTGCTAGTGATGCTGCTGGGTACGAGCTCCTAGGTAGGTGCTCTAGGAATCTTAGAGCATCCAAGTGTACTCCTAGTCCTCCAGGTGGTTTAACAACGGGGATCTTGTTTCTATCAAGCTCCTCTACAACATATCTTATGAGTTCTAGCTCTGAACCTACAAGGCTCTCGTCAACCATCTCCCTTAGCCCAATAGCCATAGCAGCCAGCTCTTTAACAGACATCCCGCCATATGAGGGGAACCCCTCGTAGACTGGAAGTAATACTACTAACTTCTCATAGAACTCCCTGTTATTAGTAGCGATGAGACCCCCTCTAACCGCTGGGGCTTTCCGCGCGCTCATGTATAGTATGTCAGCGTATCCAGCCATCTCCCTTACTATCTCCGCTAAGCTCTTGGAAGCGTATCCAGGCTCCCTTTCTTTTATAAAGTAGGCATTCCAGTCCACCATACTAGCGTCTAGAACTAGCGGTACCGCATACTTATCACATAGCTCTTTGACCAAACGTATGTTCTTCATGGATACAGGTTGCCCTCCAAGTAGGTTGGCTACAGCCTCCACCCTCACATAAGCAACCCCACCCTTCATCTTTGATAGGAGCTCCTCAAGCTTACCAACATCTATATTGCCTTTGAACGGATAATCGCTAATAGTGTTAAGAGCTTCGGGCACAGGTATCTCTATCATCTCTCCACCAGCTAGTTCTACATGAGCCTTAGATGTTGTAAAATGATAATTCGTTATAACAGCCATACCCGGCTTGATTAAAACCTTAGCTAGAAGGTGTTCAGCAGCTCTCCCCTGATGAACGGGGAGCACGTAATCCATTCCAAACACATCTCTAACAGCCTCTACCAGCTCATAGTACGACCTCCCTCCAGCATAAGCGTCCTGGGCTGTTATCATAGAAGCCAGCTGTCTATCGGTCATAGCATTAACACCACTATCAGTCAACATATCAAGGAATACATCGTCGGATCTTAGAAGGAATGTATTCCAGCCAGCACCTTTAATAGCCTTAAGCCTGGCCCACACGCTTGGCAATGATATCCTCTCAACAACCCTAACCCTGAAACCTTCGACCTTCAGGGTACCCCCTCTAGACGATTTAACAACTATCAACTCTCACGCACCGCGTATGCTACAATAAGCACTACTTATATTTTCAAACCTAGGCTACATATAATCAAACATTCTTGGCAAGCGTATAGCCTACCTGAGGGGCGTTAGTGAAGCTCTCCTTCCTAGGCATAACCCTGCCTCTTCAAGGGGGTCTTCTAACTTTAAACTTCTAAAGTATAGCCATTCACTCTCAACTCTTACCTCTACATTATCACGACCCACTAGTCTAAGGAACGAGTCCACGATATTCCTACTCCTCTCATCTAGTTTTAAATCTTCAAGCTTAGCGGTACCCGCAGTTTTACCTGTCACTCTCTCTTTACAATTTCTAATATAGGCGTCTAGGATTATGCAGTCATTCACATAGTAGTAACCTGATCTAAACCTAACACCTCCAATGTACATAGTATCCTTACTCTCGCTCTCCACTCTAATACACCCCTCAAGCTTTGATTGTAACCCTCTATACCACGTCTTAACCAGAGCGTCTGGCAAAGCGTTTACTCTGATGGAGAGTTTTAAAGAGTAGTTAGGCAACGCATTATCCCCCGCTATCACCTCTAAGACCTGGGATCCCTCGTGTGTGTAACCTCTAACACATAGTAGTGGGAGCTCCTCCAGTAGCTGATTCAAGCTAGTAGAAGTTCTAGGGTCTATACATGGTGCAACTAAACGCCTCCTAAGCTCCTCTAAACCTCTAGCTAGAGAGGTCATAGTATTAAATGTTAATCCAAGTCCTTCAACCATATACTCTAGGAGCTGCTTCTCCTCACCAACATAGCTTCCAGCTGGAGCAATACTCTGAAGCCAGACACTACTTACAATCATTGAAACCTCACAGCCGCCTCTAGACTCTCTTAGACGATTAGCTATGATACCGTGGAGAAGCCTTCTTGTAAGCTCGTCAACGCTTATATACTCGGTAGAGCATATATCAATACCAAAAACAGTTGATATTAGGGACACCTCATCCCTCGAAAGCTCAACCTTCAACCTCCAATAGCCATCAGCCTTAGAAGATCCCACCACTTTCAAACAACATCACCCTCTAACTCTCCTTTTAAGGAACCTCGTGTTATAACCGAAGTACATGGATAGCAGGTTGGTGTTGTTGAATCTGATAGCCTTAATAGAACCTCCCTCCTTTACAATATCAATCCCAAACGCTCTAGCCACACCCTCAACCTCCTTAATTCTGTTCACAATATATGCTATTGGATTAAGCTCTCTACCCCCCACACTACTCCTTCCAACAATCTTTTTAAGAGCCTTAGATAGTTTTTCGAACTCCCCGGGTTTCGCTAGATCCTCTACTACTATCTCCCTCGGTATATCGCCATAAGCATCTTTAAGTAATGTTATAAGCCTTCCAAGGCTGGAGGCTACTTTTTCCGCTTTCACACTTCCTGCTTTCACCAGACCTTTACTGGCAGCGATCTCTATCAAACGCCTAGTCTCCTCTACCACTCGTTCGAACTTGAAATTGTAGTGGTCATCAATATCCTTTGCTATGCTCATGTATACTCCTATGGCGTTGAGAGCTACGAGCTCTATACTAGTGCCCTTAATATAAGCTATTTTCTCTAATCCTTTGTAAAGGGGTTCTGGGAGCTCAAAGCATATTGTTGCACGTCTAGCTTTACTCAACACCGCTCACCTCCCGGATCCTCGCTTCGAACTCTCTAGCCAGACTACTTATATCGCTTACCAGTAGCTTCTGATCTCTACGACTTCTCTCCCCACCAAACCTGCCGTGTAGATGTCTAACAATGTACGGCTCTCTAGTCCACGGCATGTTCCTCAGTTTAGTCAATATCCTATTATAATGTATCACGGTATCGAAGACACCACCATGCCTCACATCCCCTATTATACCTAGGCTTCTAAGCCTGTCAAAAGCACTTTTAACTCTCTTCTGGACAGCCATCTTAACGTTACCTATGAGAGAAGTCTCTATAGTGCTAAACTTCATTAGAACAGCTCCTAGGAAGATTGTAGGCTTTTTCGTGTAGCTCCTCGCCACATTGTAGTATGTTTCTATAAGATACTCTACACTTTCAATGCTAAAAGCACCTTTAATAACAGGTGACACTATATAATCTGTGATAACCGATGCTATGGGCACTACAATACCGTACATTTGAGGTGGAAGATCCACGATGATATAGTCTACGTTAAACCTCTCGGCTATAGAGCCTAGAGTACCCCTAAAAAGTTGAATTTTATCCTGAGTAGGCTCTAGAACTCTCTGCGCTGCCCACAACATGTACTTGGGATGGGATGGTATTATGTATAAATTGTCAACACCACTAATAGGATATACCAGAGGCTCGCGACCTTGAAGTAACGCCTCGTAGGAGAACGCTAGGTTGTAGGACTCAGACCTCCTATAGGCATCAACCATGTTATCCCGGGTTAACAGAGCCTCAGTAAGGTTAGCTTGTGGATCAAAATCCACGAGTAAGACACTCCTCCTAGAAGACGTTGAAAGACCAAGCCCGAGACACGTGGTTAGAGTGGTCTTACCAACACCCCCCTTAAAAGCTACTACACCGATAAGCACGGTCATTTTAAGCACACCTAGAGCCCTGCGAAGCCCACATCTTAAATATATTCATTTTACATATTTATCTCTTCATCCTAGATATTCATATAGGCGGTGAATCGGGAGACTAGATTATAGATCGCTATACCTCTAACACCCACTCTTTCACAACCCTATCTACGTGGAGCTCCATGTCGAACTCGAAGTGGAACCCTGAGATCACGCTCCTAACTCTCACCCTATCCAGAGGGTCTTCGGATGTACCGTTGAGCTTTAAGTTTACAGGGCCCGTTAGAGCTCTCACTCTCTGATCTAAAATTATCTTAGCATGCCACTGGATTAGCTGAGCTAACCCCTTACTACCGGGTAGTGGTGGGAGCACTCTAATTGATAGGAGCGGTATCTCTTCCGGTAGTAGTTGTCTTAAACCCTCAACATCGACCTTCTCCTTCGGGTACATTGTTATCTCCATAAGCTTAGAGTTCCTGAATAGAGCTCCTCGCACCCCACTATCACTCCACTCTAGCTTTATCCTAGCAAGCTTCTTAGGGGCTCCAAGTAGCTCCCTTCCCGAGGTTAAAGCTTTGTCGTTAGTGACGTATATGTAGGGGATATAGTAGGCTAGGGGTAGCTCCTTAGATGTGACCTGAACTACTATCAAGGCCTCATGATAGGTACCAACGTTGGATATAGGGTAGTGTCCTATCCAGAACGCTGTTAAAGGCTCGCTTGAAGCTACATCTACACCTTCAGGTAGCACGGGGTCTACAGAGGCTCCGTCAACTGTTGCTAAAGCTATTAGCACTCTACAACCATAGTATACTATAGGGGTTCCCGTTGGGTATAATGGAGAATCCAGAGGTATACTATAACCTCTAACTCCACCTTTAAGAACCAATAGATCCCACCTCCTCTACAATCTTATCAGATATGGTTAGAAGGTTTGTTTCATTCGTACCCTCGTATATCTGGGTTAACTTTGCATCCCTCAATAGCTTCTCCACAATAAAATCCCTCATATAACCATAGCCCCCCATAACCTGGATTGCCTCCAGAGCTACATTAACAGCCACGTTACTAGCGAATACCTTAGCAGCACTCGAATCCTCTAAAGATGGTGGGAACTCCTTCTCCAACCTCTGTGAAGTGGAGTATATAAGAGCTTCCGTTGCTAGGATTAAGGTGTACATGTTAGCAAGCTTCTCCCTAATTATCTGATGCTCTATTATCCTAAGACCCCCTTGAACTCTAGCGGAAGCATACTTAGCAGCCTCCCAATAAGCTCTCTTCGCTACCCCCAACGCTATACCACCAACAGGAGCTCTGGAGTATGCTAGCGTAAGTTGGACCACATCCCACCCAGTACCCGGAGGGCATACGAGGTTTGGGCTAGGCACTCTCACACTCTCCAACAAGATCTCCCCTGTAGGGCTACTCCTATGACCCATCTTATCAAATACAGAGCCTATCCTAAAACCCTCAGCTCTCGTTGGGATAACAAAACAGGCCATAGACTTAACTCCTAGAGCTTTATCCGTTATCGCAAATACCGTGATGAAATCCGCTATAGGCGCGTTGGAGATAAACACCTTCCTCCCACTTACAACCCAGTACTCACCCTCCCTTCTAGCATATGTTAGTAGCTCCGGCTGAGGGGCTCTAGGCTCAAGCCTTTCATAGTCAGACCCGGCTGTAGGCTCTGTTATAGCGAAACCCCATATTTGTGGATCACCCCTAGCATCTGCTTCGGTGAAAGGTTTAAGCCATAGATCTCCAACATCAGGGTTACCTGTCATGCTCGCTATTAGAACTGGTAGTAGCCCTAGCCATGTAGCTCCAATTGATGTAGCGAACCCGGCATCGTGGAATGCTAGAGCTTCTAGGGCTACTGTTGCTCCTAGGGTGAAGTATCCTGAGCCGCCGAATTCAACTGGTATAGGGAGGCTTAACAGCCTTATCTTACTACTCTCCTTAATAAACCTTCTAGCCTTTCCCACCACCTCCTCATGCCCTATTCTATCGAGTTCTAGCAACTCTGGTTCAAGCGCTTCTGCCAGCCTCTTCACGCTATCGTATAACAGTTTATACTCTTCTGGGAGCGGGTGGTGTGTACGCATTGTAGCTCGCCTTAAAACACTATAACCTGCCTATACATGGCCTCCCCTCTAGCCAGTCTCTCCATGGCCTCGTTTATCTCCTCCAGCCTAACTCTCTCAACTAAATCCCTGTAGTTGATTAAACCCCTCCTAGCTAGGTCTACTAGGGCTTCAAGCTCTCTATAAGAGCTATAGAGCACTGTTTTAATTGATATCTCGCTTGTAACCATTCTACGAATGGGTATTGTTGCATGCTCGCTCCCAAGCCCCACAATAACGTATACGCCTAGAGGTGAGAGCATGTCCATGTACATGCTTATAGTTCTCTCGCTCCCAACAAAATCTAGGACGGCCTTGATGGTGCTACCGCCCGTGGCTTCGTAGATAGCTCTCCTAACATCGGTTCTCGAAGCGTCTATCAACGTATCACCGCTAGCCAGCCTAACTATCTTGTGAGCTCTCTCAACTTTTTCACTCTTAACATCAACTCCTATGATCTTAGCTCCTGTTAGAAGCCTAGCTAGCTGTAATCCGAATATACCTACACCTCCTAAGCCTACAACAGCTACGTACTCGTCCTCCTCAACCTCACCCACTATCTTCCTCACAGCTCTCATAGCAGTAGCCCCAGCATCTGAGAGAGCCGCTGCAGCAGCTAGATCCTCTAGGCCTCTAGCTGGGACTAGGTATCTATAATGTGGTACTAGCACGTACTCAGCGAAACCACCATTGTACACAGCTATGCCAGCCCCAGCTCTAAGAGAGCATAGTTGATATAATCCTCTAAGAGCGTACTTATCCTCTTGCTCACAATAAGCCCAGTATACTAGGACCTCCATACCAGGCTGTATTGATGGGGGAACCAGCTCTCCAACCTCCTCTATAACGCCTGAGATCTCATGGCCTAAGACAAGAGGGAATGTTGGTGGTACAACGCTTTCAAGCTCACCCCTCCATAGGTGTAAATCGCTATGGCATATACCGCTACCAGCAACTCTAACCAGAACCTCTGTACCCTTAGGGCTGGGTTTCGGGATATCCTCTATGCTAAAAGCTTGACTGTACCCGTAGAGTACAGCTGCCTTCAACTAGTAACCCCTCCAACTCTCTGAGCAGCCTTAACCATCTCTATAGCAGCACTAGCGTATCTAAGCACAGCAGCCATATCACCCTTCCTAAGAACAAGCTTCCTCCTTATCAAAGCAGATACAGGGCTCTCCTTACCCAGTATAATATCCACCCAATCACTAAACCTAGCTGATATAATGAAGGGAGCATCGGCCTTCAAAGCATCGTCAAAGAACCTGTAACCTCTACATTCACCATCATAAAGATCCAGTAGAAAGCCGGGGTTATTCGATGTGTAGATACTTCTATGATCCTCAGGGAGATCTGTAGCAATGAATAGTATAGGCCAAACCCAACCCCTACCAGCCCTCCTATACTCGGGAGACTCGTTCAAAGCCCTACAGTACGCCTCAACCCACTCAGGGCTAGGAAACCTAGCGGAAGACACGACATTCACCGTTAATGCTACTACACTAAAAGTATTTAAATAATTGTTACTTACATTTGTAACTGAAAGCCTCGCTCTTCAGGGATGGAGTGAAGAGATTTAAGCTAGACTAACACCGCCATAGCACCCCTTACTTCCGACCTTTCAAGGCCTACCTTTAGAAGCCTAGGGGTTCAGTCATCTCGCAGGTTAACATGTACTTCAGGGTCGGAGTTACCTTAATAGATGTAGTGGAGTGCTTTAGAAGCGTGATGGAACTATATGTTAATCTGCCCTCCTAGGCTTACCACGTCAACGAAGTCTCCGTCGTTAAGTAGCGGTATGGGGCGTCCTAGGAGCTCTCTTTCCAGTATGATTTCAGCTATCATATGGTATCTCTTCTCCCAAAGCCTGGTGGCTACGTTCTCTAGTAGAATGGCTGAGATTGCGTAACCGAGTTTCCTCAATAGGTCTTTCGCCTCATACTCCACTACTTCAGGTTGTTTTACAAGCATTTGCTCTATAGTTGTTTCTATCGCTGTTAGAGCTTTCCTCGACGTATCTACGTTCATAGTCTCCTTAGCTCTCCCCCTCATCTCCTCTACGAGTGTCGTGTGCGCACCCTTCTTCGCCATAACCTCAAGCATATCCAGTGCTTGGATGTTGCTGGTACCCTCCCATATAGGTGTTATTAGAGCCTCCCTATGCCATCTCTCTACAGGGTATTCTGTGAGGAAACCAAGTCCTCCTAGGAGCTCCATGGAGGTAGCAGTTACCCTTAATGCTATCTCTGCTGTAACATTCTTAGCTATATGTGTTAGGAGTCTAGCGTAGTGGTATGCTGGAGTGTACGGTGGCGTGTCCCTGGACGACCTCTGGAAGATCTCTGTAGCCTCATGTGCTAGCACCAGCCCAGCTTCTATCAAAGACTCTGCTTCAAGGAGATCCCTTCTAACAAGCCTATGTTCTACCAGCCTCCTACCAAAAGCTCTCCTATGCGCTGTGTAGAGTGCAGCCTCTAGGTAGGCCTTCCTAGCTATCCCTAGAGCTCCGTGGGAGTTAGCAAGCCTTGACACCATTAAGCTCTCAAGGGCATAGTATATGCCCTTCCCAGCCTCCCCTACAAGGTAACCCTCACTATCAACTAGTTCAACCTCACCCGTTGGGACGGCAATAGTGCCACTCTTAGCCTTTAACCTCCTCACATAGAAGTTTAGAGATCCATCCCTCCTAGCCCTTGGTACAGCGAAAAGCGATAAGCCCTTAGCCCCCGGAGGGGATCCAGGCGTTCTAGCTGTAACCAAGGCTACATCGGCTAGGCCAGCACCACTAGCAAAGTACTTGTAACCGTTAAGCCTCCACAAACCGTTAGACTCCCTAGCTACAGTAGCATTAGCTCCTAGATCGCTCCCACCCTGGATTTCCGTAAACCATGTAGCTCCAAACATTGTAGGCTTAGATAGCCCAGATAAGCTCCTATAGTAGCTCCTCACAGGCTCGAAAGCATACTTCTCCAGCGTGTAGGCAGTCTGTATTGTGATGGTAAGTATACAGCTAACCCCGGGATCCCCGATTATGTTTAGAGAAGCGTAATGCTCATGCCAGCTACCACCATTGAATGGATACCTGTTAACACCGATATCCCAGATAAGCTTCTCTAAAATCAACCTCTCAGCAGGGTCGAGCCATACAGAGTCCACCCTATCACCTCTAACACTCCACGTTATGAGTACAGGTCCGCTCAGCCTATCCACCCTATAAGCTATCTCATACAACTCCCTCCCAGCTAGTTCTCCTAGAGTTCTAAGATCAGGCTCTGAGCCGAGGTAGACTTTCAAGACATCCCTTAAAGGTTTATCGATAACATAGTGGTTCAAACCATAGGCTAGGGATAGATCCTCAATCCCCTTTAAAGTCAAATCACATCGACCCACAACTTATTGGTAGCTTTAGAGTTTAAATTACACCACATTTATATAAGTTCCCTCCCCGCCCCTACCGGATGGTGTCTTAGTTGAAAGCCTACACTTATATTGTTGCAGTACTAGTGGTGGTCGTTCTCATATCGTATACCTCAGGGTATACTGCTCTTAATGCTTATAAAAGCTGGGTTGACTATAGTAACCCCTATGCCGGAGCTCTTGAACATGTTAGGTACGAGGATGTAGGTGTATTTCAACCTCTAGCCGATAACCTAGTGTTCATATTACTCGATGGTGCAACCGTGGACGTGCTACTTGATCTAATGAGATCTAATAGCGACGTAGATAGACTACTATCCATGGGGGCTCTTTACGCTAATGGACTCTCTATCACTCCTAGCTACTCCGTACCAGCTAGAGCTTCAATACTAACTGGAGCTCCTCCCGAGATTCACGGTGTTTCATCTAATGAGTACACGGGGTCTCTTGGAGTTGATAGTATTGTGAGGGTTGCGTGGGAGAGGGGTTACACTATCCTATGTAGCGGTGACGGATCATTTAAGAGGTTCTTTAAAGACTATATAAGGGAGTGTGTTGACATAGAAGAGGGGGCAAGTCACGGAGCAATATCTCTAGCTACTGGGCTAGATCTGTTACGACGGTACTCGAGCACCAGCAAGGTACTCCTCTGGATAGGGGTAGCGGATGCAGATATGATAGGCCATAAGGTGGGAGGGCCTGCGGGGGTGGAGTATAACGCTACCATGGTAAACATTATACGGTTAACACTAGAGCTAGTGGAAACCCTTAAGAGGGAGGGGCTTCTCAACAAGACCCTCCTCGTAATCCTAAACGATCATGGTTTTAAGAGAGGAGGGCATCATGGAGGTCTCGAACCCGAGGTTAGGAGGGTTTTCACATTATTCATAGGACCTCGTGTTAAACCAGGTTTCTATGAGACTCCCTTCACACAGTATGATGTAACCCCTACAATATCAATGTTAATGGGTTGGAGGATCCCCATAGTATCTATAGGAAGACCCCTAATAGAAGGTTTTAACATTGATTCCAATAGGGTCACTGCATATGTTGAAACCTCTAGGACCCAAGGTTACAATCTTGTGAAAGCAGTAGCTGAAATGGCTGGTGTAGAGGTGGGAGGGATAGCAGATCCTCTGGAAGCCTACAGTATCCTCGTCGAATCTAAGCTAAGAGAGGGTATGTATGTGAGGTTGGTTCTAGCACTAGCCATCGTAACCTCCACTCTACTTGTAGCTCTCCTACTACTAAGAACCGCTAGGCACTCGATAGGAAAGGTTGATATTGTAGTAGTAGTTCTCAGCATCATAGCATTTGAAGCTTTCTACTGGCTGGCATACACAGCTATACGAGGTCCTTGGAGCCTCTCAGACATATACTCTTTCGATGAGGTCGTATCAAAGATAAGAGCTTCAACAGCAGTAGGAGGATTAGCCTTAGGTCTAACCATTGGGGTTGCAGAGATAACCCCCTACAGGTCTGGTTTTAGAAAAGCGCTTGTAAGAGCTCTCACAGCCATAGCAATTGTGATGGTAATAGGCCTCCTATACTCTCTACCAACCATCATAACATACGGGTTAACAGTTAGATTCCCGTTTCCAGACTGGGGTAACGCAGTACTCTACTTCACATCCCTAATGAGAGTAGCTTTCACCGGGTTCACAGCACTCCCCATAGCTCTAGCTACAAGCATCACTTTAACAGTAATAGGCTGTTATAGAGCTGACGGTAGATTTAAATGTAGATAGTTGTAAATACTTGGTATAACGTGTTGGGTGAGCCGTCAAAGACTCTAACTAGAACAGTAGTTCTAGAATCGTGGGTAGCAGTTCTTAAGTTGACATACTTAAATCCAGGGGGAGGTTAACTTTACTCCAAACACCCTATGTCCTAGAGCTCTCGGAGGAGCCTATGTGGGAGGTTGTTGTAGTTTTATAATTCAGTGTATGGGTATTTAAGCTTCGAAGCTCAGAGGTATATCCTGGTCTTAGATTGTACTAGCTATGGATTTGAGGTGTGCTTTTTGGAGTTTAAGGTGCTTCGTAGGACTGTTGTCTTGGAGTGCTACGCTAACAAGATTGCTAGAGAGGCTCTAAGGGATATTGTTGAACCTTTGAAGACCATGGTTAGCGAGATGGTTGAATATGCGTTAAAGCATAATGCATCCCAGAAGACTTTGCATAGGGTGTTCTATGAGAGGTATAGGAGAGAGTACCCATGGATACCAACAAGGGTTATAAAAGGTGCTTACAGGGATGCTGTTAGAAGAGCTAAGTCCTTCAGAGAACGTTTGAAGAAGGGTAAAGCTTACACAAGAAAACCAAAGGTTAGAAGGGTCACGATAGTGTACTCTGACAACCAAGACTGGAAAATTGAGAATGGAAGCTTGAAGATTAGAACTCATAGAGGGTGGGTTGAGCTTAAGTACGGTAACAACAAGCAGTTACACAGATACATGTACGGAGGGTGGATTCCTGCAAGCGAACTTAAACTGAAAACAGATGGGGGTAGGAGGGTGTTGGCATACATAACGTTCGTTAAGGTATACGCCATACTCTACGATAAGAAGAATGTTATAGCGATTGATGGTAACGAGAACAACATTACGATAGCTGTATTCAAGAACGGTGTTTTAGTTGAGGTTATAAGGATTGAGACAGGTCTTGGTAAAATAGTCATAGCATACGCTGTTAGAAGGAAGAGGATTTCAAAGGGTAAATCAACTAAGACAAGAGAAGTTAAAAAGAAGCTTAGAAAGCTCAGAGAGGGGGATAGGAAGAAGGATATACTATACAAGGTTGCAAGATTCATAGAAGAGCTTGCAAAGGAGAACAACGCTGTAGTAGTAATAGGTGATATTGATGGTGATGATAAGGAGAGGATGTCTGAGGGTAAGGGTAGAAAGCTTAGACACAGAATACACCAATGGAGTATTGCCACGTTGATAAAACTGCTAGAAGATAGACCAGTACATGTTGTAAGGGTATCGGAGAGGGGTTCCTCAAGTGTAGATCCGTTTACGAAGAAGAGGATTGATGGTTATAGCCCTCTGTTGATCCGCACTGCGGTGAGGGGGGCTAATGGTAGATATAAGGTTGTAAAGGTTGTCCTGAGGGTTGCGTATGTTGATGGTAGGATTGTTGAGAGGGATGTTGTTGGAGCTATAAACATTGGTCTTAAATACCTCTCCTCAGATGGGAGCCCGGTGGCGTTGGGCTCGACGGGGGCCCATGAGGTGTGGGTGAAGCTAGTGATCCCACACCAAGGCCCAACCCCGCTAACGGAAATACAAGTATTTGGAAATACAATCAAGTACCGTTAGCGGGGAAACGCTCCTAGGATTAACATGTATTAGAGGCTTAACCCTAGGGCCTCATCGGGCATCTGATAGGATCATGGGGGGTTACCTAGAGCAATAGTAGGATCCCGATTTATCGAACCCCCGAGCTCCTGATCTACGGTATGCTAGAGACCTTATACCCTACCTACACCATTGCTCTAAGTAACCCCCGATGTCTCGATCTTTGAGTTTGATTTGGTGTAGCGGGGGCCTCCATGATGAGGGGTTTGGGTGGTGTTAGGGGTTATCTGGTGCACGCCTAGTACGGTAGATGGGGGTGCTAGCCGGTAGACCCTAACCCCCTCTTAGGGTGCTATGGGTTAGAGTTTCCCTTAGGGTGTAGTGCTCATGGCCCTCCCGGGGAGACTTGCCGTTAGCCATGTTGTAGGGGTTACTGCTAGGCCTCAGCCAGCGGGGGTTGATATAAGTGTTTGTGAGATCTACAGGTTTAAATCAGCTGGTTTCATGGGGGTTGAGGGTAGGCTTCTGCCTGATGTGGAGCCTGTTGCTAGTGATGGTGGGTTCTGGTACCTGGAGCCGGGAGCCTACAAGGTTAGGTACTGTGAGGTGGTAGAGGTGCCTCTAGACGTGGTGGTACTATGCTTCCCCAGGAGTAGCCTGTTGAGGATGGGTGTAGATCTAAGGTGTACTGTCTGGGATCCAGGTTATAGGGGTAGGGGGGAGGGGTTGCTCGTAGTCCACAACCCACATGGGGTTAGGATAGAGGAGAAGGCTAGGGTAGCTCAGTTGGTGTTCATAAAGCTTGTTGAGAGACCGGAGGAGGGCTATAGTGGTGTATACCAGGGTGAGGGCTTGGGTTAGATGTGGGGGTTTAGCGACCGGCATAGCGGGTATCTTAGAAGAGGGTGGTTAAGGCGTGTAGGGGCTCTTACGGCTCATATTCGCTGGGCCTCGTCATATTTCAGCGTCGACGGTTCCAATCATCGCCATACTACCCGTTTGTAACGCTAGGGTTTTAAGGGTTACCTTACCTCCACTCTGGGCTCCTCCACTAGCTTCACTCCAGCTACCACCTGGTCTATGCTATGTATAACGCATCCCAGGAGCTCTAGCTTCTCCTCAAGCTTCTTGAAGTCTATGTCCTTCCCTTCAACTGTAACACTTAAGGTCATGGTGTCAACGTCTATCTCCTTAACCGTTATGTTGACCCCCTCGACTCCGTCGAGGGACGCTAGCTCCACACTAACATCGACAATGCTAGGCCCCTTAACGGGTTTCACGACATCCAGTACTAGCCTTCTGATCGAGGCCTTCAACTAGACCTCTCCACCCCCAATCCTAGGTAATACCGGGTTGGTTTTAAAACTAACATTATCAACCCCGGCCCCTCTCCCTTGCACCAACGGATTTCAGGAGCTCCCTTAGCTGGCCTGGGATCTCTATGCTCTTCATCACACTAGGGTCGACTATGGCGACCACTATTTCGCAATCAGCGGCTTTAACAGCTCTACTCTCGTTGAATACCTCGAACCTGTACTTGAGACTCCTATTACCAATCTCTATATCCACTATGTCGACTCTGAAATCATCGTGAGGGTATATCGGGTGGTGGTAGTCGCATGAAGCCCTAACCCTGGGGACTATGACTCCATAGCGGTTGAGGATGTCTGGGAAGCCTCCCAGGAGTTTCCTGAAGAACTCCTCCTCAGCCCTCTCACAGTACCTAAAGTAATTTGAGAAGTGCACGATGCCAGCAGCATCGGTTTCACTCCAGTACGCTGTAGACCTGTAACTGTAGATGGCCATCGGGTACCACCACCTAGCGTTCCCCCCACCAGGCCAGTTTAACCTTAACGCTTAGTACTCGCCTAGATCCCTTTCATACCTTCTAGCCAGCTCCTCCCCCCATCCACCGATATCTTCTAGCCTTCCTAGGAAGAATCTCAGAACAGGCGGCTCGTAAACCCACCTTAACCCCTTCACGGCATCCCTGTTCTCGTAGAGCCATAGTATCCTGTCCACCAGGTACTCTGCGTGGGATCTAGTGTAAGTCCTCCTCGGGAACGCTATCCTGACAAGCTCTAGGTCTGCGTAAACCTCCCTCCCATCCCTAGCTCTATCCATGGACATGGTGCCCCTCTCCATAGCCCTAACACCTGATGCTAGGTAGAGGGCTCCTGTCAGTGATGCAGCGGGGTACAGGTTCCTGGGTAGGTGTTCTAGGAATCTAGCTGCGTCCAAGTGGACTCCCAGCCCTCCAGGTGGTCTAACGACAGGAACCCCCCTCTTGTCAAGCTCCTCTACAACATACCTTATGAGCTCTAACTCTGATCCAACCAGGCTCTCGTCAACCATCTCCTTTAAACCTACAGCCATGGCCGCTAGCTCCTTAACAGACATACCGCCGTATGATGGGAACCCCTCGTAGACCGGGAGTAGTACCACCAACTTATCATAATACTCCCTCTTATTGGTCGCAATTAACCCCCCTCTAACTGCTGGGGCTTTCCGAGCGCTCATGTAGATTATGTCAGCGTACCCGGCCATCTCCCTCACTATCTCAGCCAGGCTCTTGGACGCGTACTCGGGCTCCCTCTCCTTTATGAAGTAGGCGTTCCAATCAATCATACTAGCGTCCAGCACAAGGGGTACATTGAATTTATCGCAGAGCTCCCTCACGAGACGCACATTCCTCATGGATACAGGTTGCCCTCCAAGTAGGTTGGCTACAGCCTCCAACCTAACGTAGGCAACCCTACCCCTCATACTCGATAGAAGTTCTTCGAGCCTACCAACATCCATGTCACCCTTGAATGGGTAATCGCTGGTAGTATCGAGGGCTTGAGGCACCGGGATCTCTATCATCTCACCACCAGCAAGCTCAACGTGAGCCTTAGATGTTGTGAAGTGATAGTTCGTTATGACAACCATCCCAGGCCTCACGAAGACCTTGGCTAGGAGGTGCTCGGCAGCCCTCCCCTGGTGGACGGGGAGCACATAGTCCATTCCGAAGACCTCCCTCACAGCATCAACGAGCTCGTAGTAAGACCTCCCTCCAGCGTAGGCATCCTGGGCTGTTATCATAGCAGCTAGCTGCCTATCACTCATAGCGTTAACACCACTATCAGTAAGCATATCTAGGAAGACATCGTCAGCTCTAAGAAGGAATGTATTCCAACCAGCACCCCTAATAGCCTTAAGCCTAGCCCAGATACTTGGTAACGCTAGTCTCTCCACAACTCTAATCCTAAAACCATCAACCCTCAAGACGCCTCCTCTAGAGGATCTAACAACTATCACAGCCCACACCCCCCACACGCGGGAAATGTTGGAGGAGAATGGTTCTTATATATCCCACGCATGGCCATACACATGCTAGCCCTAGGGCCTACGTGAGGCTACAGGGAGGGCATCCCATGTAACCCCTTAGATTCTCGTAAACCTCCTCTTTAAGCATAGCTCAGCCTCCCTTATAGGATTTCGTGCACTCAAACCCTTTATGTAAAACAACTCATTGGACTCGAACATCTCCACGTTCTCACCATCCATCATGGCGAGGAAGGAGCTCACCACCCTTCTACCCCTTTCGTCCAACCCCAGCTCTTCAACCTCTACCATCTTCACATCCCTTCCTCTACTTTGCTCTCTACAGTTATCAATATAGCCTTCCAGGACTAAACAGTCATTCACATAGAAGAAGCCTGTTTTAAACCTAGTGGTTCCAATGATCACATCCCTATCCTCTACCCTAATACACCCTGTAATCCTCGATTGTCTACCTCTAAACCACGTCTCGACCAGGATATCCGGTAGAACGTTGATATCAAGTTGGAGTCTTAGCGAGTAGCTTGGTATGGCTGCATCCCCTGCTACCACCTCTAGAACATGGGATCTACCTATCCTACGGCCCTTGACACATAGTAGTGGGAGCTCCTCCAGCACATCGTTTAACCTCGTGGACACGAGAGGGTCTATGCATGGGGCCGCCACACTCCTCCTAAGCTCCTCCAGGCTCCTAGCTAGCGGTAGCATGCTGTTAAATGTTAGCTCAAGCCCTTTAACCAGGAAGTCTACAAGCTGCCTCTCCTCCCCCACCAAGCCCCCAGCTGGTATTATGTTTTGAAGCCAAACACTACCCACCAGCATGGTGATAGTGCATTCACTCCTAGACTCCCTCAACTGGTTAACCATTATACTGTGTAGAAGCCTTCTCACAAGCTCATCTACGCTAACGTACTCCGTAGAGCATACATCAACACCGAAAACAGTTGATATGAGTGACGCCTCCTCCCTTGTAAGCTCAACCTTCAACCTCCAGTACCCGTCAACCTTTGAAGCCTCTACTAGCCTCAACCCCCCTACCCTCTAATCCTCCTCCTTAGGAGCCCGGCGACGTAACCATAGTACATTGATAGGAGGTTAACGTTATTGAACTTAATGGCTTTAACTGAGCCCCCCTTCTCCACAATATCTATCCCGAAGGCCTTCGCCACACCTCTAATCTCCTCAACCCTACCTAGAATGTAGGTTATGGGGTTGAGCTCCCTACCTCCAACTCTACTCCTACCAACAATCCTTCTAAGCGCACCAGACAACCTCTCCAGCTCCTCACCACTCATACCCTCTAGTACGAGCTCTCTAGGTATATCGCCGTAGGCGTCCCTAAGTAGTGTTACAAGCTTCCCCAGGCTTGAGGCCACCCTCCCAGCCTCCACTCTCTTCTTGATAAGACCTTTACCCAGTGCTACCTCGATAAGCTTCCTAGTCTCCTCTACAACCTGCTCGTACTTGAAGCGGTAGTGGTCGTCTATATCCTTTGCCACGCCCACATATAATCTTATAGCCTCCAATGCTACGAGCTCAACACTGGTACCCTTAATGTAGGCTATCTTCTCTAAAGCCTTGTAGATCTGCTCTGGGAGCTCCAGCTGGATCACGTTACGCTTATGCTGGCTCAACCCCGCCAACCTCCTTTAACTTCATCTCAAACTCTCTAGCTAAACCACTTATATCGTTTACCAGCAACCTCTGATCCCTACGGCTCCTCTCCCCACCAAATCTACCGTGGAGATGTCTAACAATGTAGGGCTCCCTGGTCCACGATATGTTCCTCAGTTTAGTCAGTATCCTGTTGTAATGTATTATGGTGTTAAACGCACCACCATAACTGATACCCCCTATGATGCCCGCACTCTTAAGCCTCTCAAAAGCATCTTTAATCCTCTTCTCAACAGAGGCCTTAACATCGTTTACAACTTGTGTCTCAACAGTGCTAAACCTCATCAGGACAGCTCCTAGGAATGTTGTAGGCTTCTTCGTATAACTCCTAGCCACGTTGTAGTATGTGTCTATTAGGTAGCCCACACTATCAACGCTAAAAGCACCCTTTATAACGGGTGTTATGACGTAATCTGTTATAACGGACGCTATGGGGACTACTACACCGTACATTTGGGGTGGTAGGTCTACGATGATGTAATCCAGGTTATGCTTTTGAGCTAGGGATCCTAGGATACTCCTAAAGAATTGAACTTTATCCTGTGTAGGCTCTATAACCCTCTGTGCAGCCCACAACATGTACTCTGGACGCGAGGGTATAATGTAGAGGTTGTCAACACCACCAATGGGGTATACTAGGGGTTCACGGCCTTGGAGTAGAGCCTCGTAGGAGAAAGCGAGGTTGTAGGATTCAGCTCTACGAATGGCATCAAGCATGTTAGCCTGCGTTAACAAAGCCTCCGTAAGATTAGCTTGAGGATCGAAATCAACGAGCAGAACACTCCTTTTAGAGAACATGGATAAGCCCAGGCCTAGACATGTGGTTAGAGTAGTCTTACCAACACCCCCCTTGAAAGCCACCACACCGATAAGCGCAGTCACTTTAAACACACCTAGATCTCGGGAAAGCCCACGTATTAAATAAACACACTTCACGTATTTATCTCTTCATCGTCGATACAAGCGTGGATACAGGGGATCAGATTATAAACTGTTATACCTCTAACACCCACTCTTTAACAGCCCTGTCTACGTGGAGCTCCATGTCGAACTCGAGGTAAAACCCTGAGATCACGCTCCTAACCTTTACCCTATCCAGCAGGTCTTCGGATGTACCGTTGAGCTTTAAGTTTACCATGCCGAGGCTTTAAGTTTACACTATGTTATACGTGGCCTGGCGGTGGTGGCCTCCATACTGGGGACAGTGACTCCCTCCCCACATCCCTAGGTAAAGATATAAACCCCAGTTCAAAATACAAATACACAGTGCCTAGGGGGTTGTTGCCCCCTAGGCAGGCGGGCCCCCACCAGCTGAAATGTGATGCCCCTAGGATGGGGACGCTGAAAGGGTGATGTGCGCGCGTCCGAGCGGAGATCCGACAAACCGCTCGGGGGAGGCTTTAGGCCTCCAGGGATGCGGGGAGGGGGTCACTACCAGGTAGTGGTGGGAGCACTCTAATTGATAGGAGCGGTATCTCTTCCGGTAGTAGTTGTCTTAAGCTCTCAACATCGACCTTCTCCTTAGGGTACATTGTTATCTCCATAAGCTTGGAGCTTCTAAATAGAACCCCTCGTGCTTCATTCTAAGAGCTCTAGCGACTCTGGTTTAAGTGCTTCTGCTAGCCTCTCCACGCTATCGTGTAATAGCTTGTGCTCTTCTAGGAGCGGGTGGTGTGTACGCATTGTAGCATGCCTTAAAACACTATAACCTGCCTGTACATGGCCTCCCCCCTAGCCAGCCTCTCCATGGCCTCGTTCACCTCCTCTAATCTAACCCTCTCAACCACATCCCTGTAGTTGATTAAACCCCTCCTGGCCAGGTCTACTAGGGCTTCAAGCTCCCTATAGGAGCTGTAGAGCACTGTTTTAATTGATATCTCGCTTGTAACCATTCTACGAACGGGTATTGTTGCATGCTCGCTCCCAAGCCCTACGATGACGTAAACGCCTAGGGGCGAGAGCATGTCCATGTACGTGCTTATAGTCCTCTCGCTCCCAACAAAGTCTAGGACGGCCTTGATCGTGCTACCACCCGTTGCCTCGTAGATAGCTCTCCTAACGTCCGTCGTCGAAGCGTCTATCAAAGTATCACCGCCAGCCAGCCTGACTATCTTCCGGGCCCTCTCAACCTTCTCACTCCTAACATCAACCCCTATGATCCTAGCCCCTGTTAGGAGCCTAGCCAGCTGTAACCCGAATATACCTACACCCCCTAAGCCTACAACAGCTACGTACTCGTCCTCCTCAACCTCACCCACTATCTTCCTCACAGCTCTCATAGCTGTAGCTCCAGCATCCGAGAGAACAGCTGCGACAGCCAGATCCTCCAAGCCCCTCGCTGGGACTAGGTACCTATAGTGTGGTACTAGCACGTACTCAGCGAAACCCCCATTGTACACGGCTATACCAGCTCCAGCTCTAAGAGAGCATAGTTGGTATAATCCTCTAAGAGCGTACTTATCCTCCTGCTCACAGTAAGCCCAGTACACTAGGACCTCCATGCCAGGTTGTATTGATGGGGGGACTAGCTCTCCAACCTCCTCTACAACGCCCGAGATCTCGTGGCCTAAGACGAGGGGGAATGTTGGTGGTACAATGCTCTCAAGCTCGCCTCTCCATAGGTGTAAGTCGCTATGGCATATACCGCTACCAACAACTCTAACCAGAACCTCTGCACCCTTAGGGCTTGGCTTCGGTACATCCTCTATCCTAAAAGGCTGCCCATACCCATAGAGTACGGCTGCCTTCAACTAGTAACCCCTCCAACCCTCTGGGCAGCCTTAACCATCTCTATAGCAGCACTAGCGTACCTAAGCACAGCAGCCATATCACCCTTCCTGAGAACAAGCTTCCTCCTAATCAGAGCGGATACGGGGCTCTCCCTACCCAGTATAATGTCCACCCAATCACCGAACCTAGCTGATATGATGAAGGGGGCATCGGCCTTCGAAGCGTCATCAAAGAACTTGTAACCCCTACACTCACCATCATAGAGATCCAGTAGGAAGCCGGGGTTATTCGATGGATAGATGCTCCTAAGATCCTCGGGGAGATCTGTAGCGATAAACAGTATAGGCCAAACCCAACCCCTACCAGCCCTCCTATACTCAGGAGACTCGTTCAAAGCCCTACAGTACGCTTCAACCCACTCAGGGCTAGGAAACCTAGCGGGGGACAAGACGTTCACCGACAATGCTATTACATTAAAGGTAGTTAAATAACTGTCACCTACACTTGCAAGCTGGAGCTCGCTCTTCAGGGTGAAGCGAGGAGATCTAAGCTACACTAGCTAACACAGCCTCAGCACCCCTTCGCCTCTAGTCTTTCAAGGCCTACCTTTAGAAGTCTAGGAGGCTCATGCCATCCCTCGGGTTAACGTGTACTTCAAGGTCGGAGTTGCCTTGATGGGTGTAGTTGAATGCTCTAGGGGCTCGATGGAACTATATGTTAATCTGCCCTCCTAGGCTTACCACGTCAACGAAGTCTTCGTCGTTAAGTAGCGGTATGGGGCGTCCTAGGAGCTCTCTTTCCAGTATGGTTTCAGCTACCACATGGTACCTCTTCTCCCAAAGCCTAGCGGCTGCGTTCTCTAGTAGGATGATTGAGATTGCGTAGCCGAGTTTCCTCAATAGGTCTTTAGCCTCATACTCTACTACTTCAGGTTGTCTTACAAGCGTTTCCTCTACCGTTGTCTCTATAACTGTTAGAGCTTTCCTCGAAGTATCCACGTTCATAGTCTCCCTAGCTCTCCCCCTCATCTCCTCTAAGAGCGTCTTATGCGCACCCTTCTTCGCCATAACCTCAAGCATATCCAGTGCTTGGATGTTACTCGTACCCTCCCATATGGGTGTTATTAGAGCCTCCCTATGCCATCTCTCCACGGGGTACTCTGTGAGGAAGCCAAGCCCCCCTAGGAGCTCCATGGAGGTAGTGGTTACCCTTAACGCTATCTCTGCTGTAACATTCTTAGCTATGTGTGTTAGGAGTCTAGCGTAGTGGTATGCTGGAGTGTAGGGTGGCGTGTCCCTAGACGACCTCTGGAACATCTCTGTAGCCTCGTGTGCTAGCACAAGCCCAGCTTCTATCAAGGACTCCGCTTCGAGGAGATCCCTTCTAACAAGCCTATGCTCCACAAGCCTCCTACCAAAAGCCCTCCTATGCAGTGTGTAGAGTACAGCCTCTAGGTAGGCCTTCCTAGCTATCCCTAGAGCTCCGTGGGAGTTAGCAAGCCTTGACACCATTAAGCTCTCAAGGGCATAGTATACGCCCTTCCCAGCCTCCCCTACAAGGTAACCCTCACTATCAACTAGCTCAACCTCGCCCGTTGGGACGGCAATGGTGCCACTCTTAGCCTTCAACCTCCTCACATAGAAGTTTAGAGATCCATCCCCCCTAACCCTTGGTACAGCGAAAAGCGATAAGCCCTTAGCCCCCGGAGGGGATCCAGGCGTCCTAGCTGTAACCAAGGCTACATCGGCTAGGCCAGCACCGCTAGCAAAGTACTTGTAACCGCTAAGCCTCCACAAGCCGTTAGACTCCCTAGCTACAGTAGCATTAGCTCCTAAATCGCTCCCACCCTGGATTTCCTTAAACCATGTAGCC
>Ga0080008_151766_pt1 | contig 42945 bp, 48 predicted proteins | sample ConCONMetagenome_FD_69211 | JGI IMG/M metagenome (GOLD analysis project Ga0080008, IMG submission 69211) | Hot spring microbial streamer communities from Conch Spring, Yellowstone National Park, USA - CON_C (SPADES assembly) (version 2) | ecosystem: Environmental > Aquatic > Thermal springs > Hot...
ATCAGCTTTGAATCCGCATCTCCTACATACAGCAAGCCTGTAGATGTAGACAAGTTTTTCTCCGCACCTTGGGCACGTGCTTGAAGTGTTTCTAGGATCGACAACTACTACAGTCACCCCATATTCAATAGCTTTCGAGATTACTGATTGCTGTAGTCTTCTGTATGCGAACATTGTGAACTTCCAGGTAACCTCATCGCACCTGCTATTCACCTTTTCTCTAAGACCCTCGAGATTCTCGAGAGCTACTGCGTATCCACGCCTCAAGGCTTTTAGAGCTATTTGCTTAGCTAGCTTCCAGCTCCAATCAACAGTAATATTCTTAGCCTTTCTATGAAGGGCTTTGATTCTGCTGAGAATCTTCTCGTTGTACCTCCACCTCTTAGGGTACTTCTTCTGCAGCTCTTCAGCTCTCCTCCTCTTGCTAAGAGCATCTACAAACCTTGCCCTATGCCTCCTGACCTCTGAACCATCATAAGCTGTGATTATTCTAAGGTTAGTGTCTAGGGCAATAATGCCCTTAGGCACATAGGGCTTGTACACGAATTCAAACACTATGCTCACGTAGATCTTGCCGTTCTCGTACTTTACGTGAACTTCTTTCCACCTGAGGTTCTTGAACCTCTCTATGTACTCTCTTCTATGCTTGAGTTTTAAGGCGTACCACTTATCCCTCAGAATAATTCTGACTACTCCCCTGTCTAGCTTCACCCTAGCGTCTTGGTAATCTAGTCTAGCTGAAAGCTTTCTAAGAGTAGGCTTACCTCCATCACTCTCCTTAACAGCTTTAACTAATGCTAATGCACACTCATAGATGTTCCTAGCTACATGAGCTCTGAAACCATAGCTCCTCAGAATGCTGTAGAACATTCTATGAGCCTGAGACCTGCTCGGAACCCTGTCCAAGTCCCACAGAGCATCTACAACCCTCTGCATAGCATGTCTATAGATTGCTAAGTCCCATAGCAAATCATTGATGCTACCCTCAACTACCTCTGCCTCAGCCTTCAACGCTCTATGATGTGCTCCCTCAGGGATCCGCCACGCTGACTGGCGGATAGACCCCCTCATTGGGTATCACCGAGAGGTGCTCGAATTAGCTATTTTGCTTGCAGATTTAAAAGCTTTTTACAGCTAATCATATTGTGGTGAGAGTATGAGCGTTGTTTACGTCTTCGAGGCTAAAGTCGTCAAGTACGCTAAGGACAGGTACGTGATATACCCGCCAAAGGATTATCAGGGAAAGCTCAAGAGGCTCCACAGAGAGAAGGTAAAGGTTATAGTAATTAAAGAAAGCGACTAGCCCAAGTATTTACAACTATTCATAGTTGATTACAGCTGATGAAGACCCTGATACGGCTCTAATAACTCTCAGAATATCCCTTTGATCTAGCTTTACAACTCTCAAGTACTCGTCTGCGAGGGCCTCAAGGCTCCTATTATCACCCATAATCATCACGGCGACTAGTCTACTCCTAGTCTTCTCGAGCATTAAGCGAATAGGCTTTTCAGCGACTCTGTCAATGCCGTCTGTTGTGAGTATAATTGTGTTTTCAGTACTCCTCTTCGAGCTGATATCCTGTAGCGCTGTTAAAAGCGCCCTCGTAATGTCTGTACCCCCACTGCTCTTAACTCTAGCTATGTACTCAAAGAGCGCTACTACCTCGCTGACTCGAGGCCTCTTCTTCACGCTGTGTAGGCTGTAGGGCTGACTGTCAAAAAACCTCACTGAGAACTCGCGGCGCTCTCTGAGAGCGCGCATGTAGAGTGCTAGTGTAACCGCCCTAGCCCACAGCATCTTATCGCCACTCATACTCCCGCTCTTATCGACGAGAACGTAGATTTCACCCGGCCTCCTCGCAACTACCTTGGTGTACAATAGTAGTCTCCTCTGAATAAACCTCACGTAGAACAGCTCGTCGGGGTAAGCCAGACTCCGCGGCGCTAGCCTCTCAACGTCAGACCCCAGTTCAAATCCCATTTTCTCGCCTCTCTTAGACGCGACGTAGTCTCTGCGAGACCCCAAGTCCCAGGCATAGAGCCCCTCGAGAGCCCTCAGTATAGCCTCCACGTCTGCGTTGCGCGCTAGTCTGAGGAGGTCTAGGCCGTAGTCCTCAGTAGAAAACACGCTGAGAGTGCCGGGCTCTAGTCCCTCAATAACTCTCTTAACAGCCACTACTCTCTCAAGTTCGCTACTAGTAGATTCAAGTGCTCTCTGAACGGCTTCCTGCACACTCCTAGTACTAGTCCCCGAGCTCTTCTCCGGCGTGGATTTCAGCGAGACTTGCTTAGTGAGCTCTGAGATGAAGAGCGCCGCACTAATAGTGCTTAGAAGAGGCTCTAGAACAGTCTTAGCTCTGACCCTCTGCCCCACGCTCGAGGCGAGTACAGACTCTACTAGTACTCTACACAGCGCACTAGTAGACTCCTCGTCTACTACAGGCGCGGGTAGGTAGAACGCGTAGTATGCGTCCGCGAAGACTACTTCGTCTAGTCTCAAGCTACTCTCGCTGAGCGCCTCTGCCAGCCTCTTTACTCTAGAAGCCCTGTACTTCGTTAAGGGGCTATTGTAATTTACTCCTCTTAGAGCTCCCCGCGTGCTCACAGCACTAGCCTCCTCTTAATAGCCTCCACTGTTTCTTCTAGTTCAACTAGTACTTCTAGAGCTCTCTTCTTAACATCGTCATCTAGAGCGCTATTTAGTACTCTCTTGAGCTTTTCTCGAGCCCTCTCGAGGCCCCTCAAGTACTCAATTAGCTTGGGGTCTATTTCATACTTTCTCGCTAGTAGCACTTTAACCTCTCTGATATTACTCTCGACTTCTCTAATCTCCTCGAGGACTTTTTCACGCATATTTACCTCTTCGAGTAGCACAATGTACACCTTCTCCGCCTCCTCTGGTGTCTGCGGCGCAATGTACTTTAGTGCTACTAAGTCCTCTTCAGTAGCCCTAGACCTGCCGTGTAGTAAGCTGTGAGCCGCTATTACTTTCAGCGCTTTGCCCTTCCTCCTGTCAGATACGTGAACGCCCTGGTCCTCTATGACCGCGTAGAGCTTAATTAGCTTAGACTTAATACCAGACAAGTCCACTTCGAACACTGCGTCGTAAATAGACCTCAGATTACTCATGGAGAGAACGGGCTCAGCGCTCCTATAGCCTTCTCTCTCAATTCTCCACGCCGCGTCTAGCAGAGCCCCCCACTTGTCTTCACTAACAGGCTTCACGAAGTGTCTTAGCAGGAACCTGTCGTAGAGAGCTCTGTACTCCGGCTCGTCGGGCACAGTGTTACTTGCTGATATGAGCGTCCAGAGGGGGACTTGTATTTCCCGGTACCCATCGTATATTATTCTCTCGTTCATTAACGTGAGGAGCGTGTTGAGTATTGCTGAGCTCGCGTTGAATATCTCGTCTAGGAAGGCTATCTCGGCCTCTGGCAGTCTATTCGTGGATATCCTGATGTACTTACCCTCTTTGAGAGCCGCTATGTCGAGCGGCCCGAAGAGCTCGTCGGGATCAGTGTACTTGGTTAAAAGGTACTTGAAGAACTTCGCTCTAACTAGGTCGGCGGCCCTCCTCGCCATAGCTGACTTAGCTGTGCCGGGCTCGCCTATGAGTATTACGTGCTCAGATGTCATCATAGCCAGAGTTATTACTAAGGCCTCTTCCTCCCTGCCCACGAACGGCTTTTCGAGCTCTTCTCTAAACCTCTTAATTAGCTGAGCTGGCTCGCTGTGATCTACTTGCAAAGAGAAGCACCCAGCGGGATTAGTGTGCTACGTGACTCCGCATTTTCACAAGTCCTCTCTTTGAATTTAATTAGAAGCTGAATATATATTTGCCAAGCGCGTGACTGCGCGTGTGGAACTGCTATGTACTAGCAGTAGAGAGTAGAGAGACCTGTAGTGTCTTCCTCGGCGAGAGACCCGTAGTCCTAGGGCCCGGTGTCTACTTCTACGTGGGCTCAGCTAGAGGGCCGGGCGGCGCCTTAGCGCGTGTAGCCAGGCACTTATCGAGGACTAAGAGAGTGTGGTGGCACATAGACAGGCTCTTAGCGTGTCCTGGCATCAACGTGCGGGCTGTGTACCTACTGAGAGCCGAGAGCTGTGACTGCGAGTTCGAGGTCTCCTCCGCGCTCCGGAGAGTACTACTCGGAGTTCCCGGGTTTGGGGCTAGTGATAAGAGGCGAGATTACTCGCACCTCTACGAGTGTAGTGACGACCTAGTGGACTGTCTAGTCCGCGTCTACGAGCTCCTAGAGTCTGTGGCGTGTATTAGCGAGGTACTGTACACGGAACCACTGATTACGTGAACAGTTAAGTATTTAAACTCATTCACCACTACTCCCCACGACCAGGTAAAATCAGAGTTGAGCTAGAATATGGGTTTAGATCGGAGTAGAGAAACCACAGGAGCCTCAAGCGTGATAAGCGTAATAGAGCTACGTCCTGGGATGGAGAACGTTACTGTGAGGGTTAAGGTGCTTAGTGTCGGCAAACCACGAGTTATTGAGACCAAGAAGGGCACGAGGACTATTAGTAGCGCTGTAATTGGCGACAACACTGGGCGCGTCGAGGCTGTTCTCTGGGGGGAGAAGACGGCTAGTCTTAGAGAAGGCGACGTCGTGGAAATCAGCGGCGCGTGGGTAACGGAGTTTAGGGGTAAAGTCCAGTTAAACGTGGGCAAGTCTACTAGTATTACGAGGCTACCGGAGAACGCTGTACAGGGCGAAATACCGGAGAAGGAGCCGGTAGCGCCACCTGGCCAACAGAGAAGAGCTCCACCCAGGAGACCCAGAGGCGCAGGAGGAGGTAGATGGGAGAGGAGCTATGAGTGAAGAAGAGACTCTTAGAGGTAAAATAGACGACTCTGTCATCGAGAAGTACATGGCTGTAAAAGACAGTAAACCCACGCGCAGAGGAGAGTTCATAGGAGTAGAGCGAGATAAATTCTACGTAGCTCTGAGCGAGGAGGAGGTCTACGAGCTGTCGCCACTAGCCTACTACATATGGTCTCTCTGCGATGGAGAGCACACTGTTAGAGACATAGCGCTCGATATATCTAATAACGCTAATGTGCCATACCACGAAGTCATAGAGCCACTACTCATAGTCCTAGAGCAAATGGGGGAAGCGGGCTTAGTAAGTTACTAGCTTTATTAGCGGAGTTAATTAGACTCGACTAAGTTATTTTTACTACGGGATGACCTGAGACTCCAATGCCGAGTAGATGTGGACACTCCACCCCTAGGGGACCGCTCTCACACACTTAACTTCTCTGAGTGATAAGTGAGAACTCAGAGATCACGTAGTAGTCGTGGTAAGTAAGAGCCTAAGAGCTCACTGCCGCGTCGCCTCTTCTACGGGTAGTGTGCTCTCCCCACGAGTTCTCCTATGTTCCTATAGCCCAGTTCTCTCACCCACTTCTCAAGCCCCACAGTGATCTCGTACACTACTCTCCTGTTTTTCAGCAAAGCACTTCCCACTTGAACTGCGCGGGCACCTGCCAGTATAAACTCTGCTACGTCTATCCAGCTCGATATACCCCCACAGCCAATAATCTCGGCGCTGTACTCTCTATACACGTCATATACTACTCTCAGAGCTATCGGCTTAATGGGTGTACCCGAGAGGCCCCCGTAGATATTTGAGAGCACTGGTTTGAGACTATACACGTCTATTGCGAGAGCTCTAATAGTGTTTATTAGTGTTAGCGCGCGGGCACCTGCTTCTAGTGCTCTACCAGCTGACTCTACCACCCTCTCTGTGAGCCCCAGTTTAACTATTACTGGCACTCTGATCACTGAGGAGACTTCTCTGACAACTGAGTACGCAGCGCTCGGATCCGAGCCTAGTTCTAGTCCATAGCCCTTAACGTGGGGGCAGCTGAGATTTAACTCCACTGCCGAGGCCCCGTACTCCTCAGCCTTCTCGGCTACTCTAGTAAACTCCTCAGGCCCGTTGCCACCAATACTCACGATCACCGACTTGCCGTGGAGCCTAGCTCTCTCAATAATAGGCTTAATACCCTCTACACCGGGGTTTGCTAGTCCAATAGCGTTGAGGAAGCCGCCGCTCCTCAGCTCTACTAGTACTGGTGGAGCGTAGCCCTCACGCGGATTTAGAGTAAAAGTCTTAGTAACTATTGCTGCGAAGCCGTGCGCTACGAGTATGTCCACGTGCTCGGGCTCGGAGCCTAGGATACCACTAGCATTCATTACCGGGTGCTCGAGCAGAAGTCCCGCTACTCTAGTCGCGAGAAGCCCACTCAAGGTGTCTCGCCACTTCACTACACTCGAAGACGGGCCCATCTACGCAGAGTAGCTTGGGAAGGGGTTTGAGCGTGCAGGAGCCGCAAGCACCTAGACCACACTTTACAAGAGCCTCGAGAGACACGAGGGCTCTCAAGAGCCCCTGAGCCGCTCTACAGATCTCTAGGAGCATGCTCTTAGGGCCCACGCTCACTACTAAGTCGTACTCGCGCCCACTACTACTCAGAATCCTCTCAGCGAGCTCTACTGCCGTGCCACAGTAGCCCACACCGCAGTCCTCTGTCGCGTAGTAGACAGCCCTCACACTGGGAGCCAGGCTCTTGACGTTGAAGAGCTCAGAGGACTTCTTAACACCCCACACAGCGTCGAGATCCACGCCACACTCTTCAGCGTGCCTGGCGAGAAGGGGTAGCGGAGCCACGCCGGCACCCCCCGCGACGAAGAGAACTCTCCTGTAACCACTGAGGAGTAGCCCATTACCCAGCGGCCCCTTCACGCCGAAGAAGCCTACTCGGTCTCTTAAACTCCTCGTCCCCTCGCCCACGACTTTGAAGAGCACGTAGAGCCTCTTCTCCTCGTAGTGAGAAATAGACATGGGAACTTCGTCTACGCCAGGTATCCATATATTGACGAATTGCAGTGGCCTAGGCTCTGTGCCCAGGTCCTCTAGTAGGCTCAATTCGACGTAGTAGTACTTCTCGCTGAGAGCCCTAGTACTCGTCTTCTTAGCGGGCTTGAACACTGATCACTCAGCCCTGAACGCCCTTAAGTACTCTAAGATCTCTTCGTAGACTTCTCTCGAGATAACCCCCGCCCTGTAGAGACTGGTGAAGACTTCTGTAGCTGTTAGTAGCGAGTAGAGCTCTACACCACGCGATTTCAAGAGCTCTCGACCACCCTGCTCTCTGTCAATTACAACTATAGCTAGCACTGGCTTAGCGCCAGCCGCTATTAGGTTCCCTACTGCCTTAATGAGCGAGCCACCCGTAGTCACGACGTCGTCAACTACCGCTACTCTCCTGCCCACTATATCGCCCTCAACTACGTTGCCGATGCCGTGTCTCTTAGGCTCTTTTCTGACATACCCTAGCGGCTTTCCAGTTAGACACGCCATGTAGGCAGCTAGTGGTATACCAGCCGACTCTACTCCAACTAGCATGTCAAACGCGTCTAGAGGTAGCCTCGCCACGAGTTCACTGACTACGCGCCTAGCTAGCTCAGGGTAGCTGAACAGTCTCCTCACGTCGATGTAGAAGGGGCTTTCAATTCCAGATGTGAGTTTAAACTTGCCGAGTTTAATCATGCCGTGCTTATATATTTCTAGTGGAATCCACGACACGCTCTCACCCTCTCGAGCTGAGCACTCACTACAGACTTCACAGCGCTCAGAGGGTCTGGAGCCGTAGTCACGAGTCTACCGATAATCTCGTAGTCGGCGCCCGCGCAGAGAGCGTCTCCAGGCCAAGCCCCCTGAACACCCACACCCGGGGAGTATATGCGGGCTCTACCACCCAGAACTCTCCTAGCGCGCGTTATTAAGTGAGGCTTAGTAGCCGGCACTACGACTCCACTAGCCCCCAGTTGAATAGAGTCTTCTAGTAGCTCGTCGAAGTGCTTATCAATATACTTCTCTGAGCCCTTGTGGCTCATTGAGACTACTAGTATTAACTTCACACCGCGCTTTTCCGCTTCTTCCGCGAGCTTCTCGAGAGCACCACTAATACCCACAAAGCCGTGAGCTATTACAGCGTCGACGCCACTACTAGCTAGCAATTCCAGCGCAGAGGCCATGACGTCTCCTATATCAGCAAGCTTCAAGTCGGCTACTACTTCTCTACTAGAGATCTCTTTCACAGCACTAATAGCGCTCAAACCGTGCTTGAGGAGGACTCCAATACCGATTTTAAAACCAGAGACGTAGTCGTGCACCCTCTCCACGACTCCAAGCAGCGACTCTAAATCTCCGAGTTCTCGTACCGCGTCAAGAGCCACTACGAGCAAGTGCCCGTCTAGAAATATGTTGAATTTAGGCTTAAAAACCCGGAAGCCACGTGGACATCTTCAAGTACCTGCTGAGAGAGGCCTTTATTCTCAGTGGGTCTATATAGAGCTCACTCGCGCCGAGATCCCTCAAAATAGCGAAAGCCGACTCTACGACGTCGCCTCCTCGAAGCCTCGCTAGCCCAAACAGCGTCTCGCTAAAAGACCACGGGTAGAATACCCAGGCCCACTTCTCGAGCTTCTCCACGTAGTAGTCCGGCACAAAGGCACTCGTAGACTTGTAGTGGAGAACAGCTGTCTTAACACTACTAGCACCTAGACCTCTCACAATTCTAGTGACTTCACTCATAGTAGCACCCATGTCGACGACTTCATCAACTACTAGCACGCGCTTACCTGCTAACTCTAGTCTCTCGTGCACGCGGACTTCAGGTTCTTCTAGTACACGACCTCCAATGACCCCAGAACCTCGATCTCAAGACGACGAGGTCGTCTACACCTAGAATGTCGCTGACTATTCTAGCCGGCACGAGTCCCCCGCGAGATACAGCTACAATGGTATCAGGGTCCTCGCCGACGTCTAGTAGTATTGAGGCCAGCTTGTAGCAGTACTCAATAGCCTTGCTCCACGGCACGTAGATCACTTCTATTCTACTACCAGTACTCATGATCTCTGCGCCTCGCAGTGAGTCCTACCCGGCTCCTCGAGAACTCTCTTAACGTAGTTCACAGCCCTCTCTGTGAGAGTCCTCACTACTCTAGTAGCCCACTTCGGGTTCATGATTTCTACTAGCTCGTCGCTATTGAACACCGCGGAGAGCTCTGGGTCCCGGAGAACAGCCTCGAGAAGCGTCTCGCCGGGTTTAATTGACCTTGTAGCCTCCATGACCTTGTAGTAGGCTTTACTACGAGGCCAGCCTTTCTCCACGAGTCTAGTAACGAGTAGCTCACTGTAAATAGCCCCCCTAGTGAGCTTGAGATTTCTCTCCGCTGCCTCGCTGTCTACTCTAATGACTTCAAGTAGCCTCGCCGTGTCCTCTAGCATCTGGTCTAGCGTCAGGAACAGGTGTGGTACCAGTACTCTCTCGCTGGAGCTGTTAGTCAAGTCCCTCTCGTGCATTAGTGGAATATTCTCGAGCGCCGTGACCACCAGACCTCTCACTACTCTAGCGAGCCCCGATATCCTCTCCGCTATAACGGGGTTTCTCTTGTGCGGCATAGCACTACTCCCGACTCTCTCCACGGCCTCGTAGAGCTCGCCAATCTCCGTCCTCGAGAGCTCTCTGACTTCAAGTGCCAGCCTATCTAGTTGAGATGCTAGTATTGCGAGAGTTGAGGCTATCTCCGCGAAGCTGTCTCGCGGAGCTACTTGCGTCGTTACTAAGTGAGGCTCTAGACAGAGCTCCCGACTAACAGCTCTCTCGATTACTAAGCCTCTCTCACCCCACGAAGCCATAGTCCCCACTGAGCCTGTGAGCTTTAATCTCACAACTCTCTTCTCGGCTTCAACTAGCCTCTCGTAGCTCCTCGCCAGCTCGTAGGCGTAATTAGCGAATTTAAAGCCTAGTGTAACGGGGGTTGCGTGCTCGCCGTGAGTTCTCCCCACTACGACTAAGTCCGCGTACTTCTCCGCGTACTCTGCGAGGAGCTTTATTACGCGCCTCAGCTTCTCTTTTAGAATGCCGAGAGCGTCTCTCACTATTAGAGCCCACGCCGTGTCTACAATGTCGTAGCTAGTCGCCCCAAAGTGCACGTACTTACCACACTCACCACAAGCCTCTTCGAGTAGGAGTACTAGTGAAGCTATATCGTGCCCCACAGCCCTCTCCAGCTCGTACACACTCCTCGCTGACACTCTCTCAGCGCACTCGGCTACGCGCTCACTACACCCAGTAGGCGCCACGCCGGCTTCCTCCAGGCCCTTAACGAGGGCTACTTCTACTTTAATATACCTCTTCACAATGCTCTCAGCCGTGAAGAGCTCTCTCATCTCGCGTGAGCCGTACCGCCACTCGAAGACACACACGTGGTCTAGAGGCATGCGGGGTCACCTCGCCGTGCTATAGGGACTGGGCAATTCCCCTGGCTGCCAGCACGCCTGTGGCCGCCGCGACGTTTATGCCGCGCGACAGCCCGGCTCCGTCACCAGCCACGTACACGCCCTTAACGTTGGTCTCCATGTTTTTGTTCACGTCAATTACTACGCCGTAGTACTTGACCTCCGGGGCGTAAATGAGTGTTTGCGGCGAGGCGAGCCCGGGGTATATTAGGTCTAGGCGCGATATCGCCTCGAGTATGTTACTCAGAACTCTGTGTGGTAGTACGAGACTTATATCTCCGGGCGTGCTGTCTCGCAGCGTTGGTGTAATCGTGCTCCTCGCTATTCTCTCCCACGTACTCCTCCTCCCCCTCTCTAAGTCGCCTAGTCTCTGGATTATTGGCTTGCCAACACCGACTCTCGTGGCTATTCTGGCTATTGACTTGCCGAGCTCTACTATATCTGTGTAGGGGTCTGTTAGTCTAAGTGTCACTAGGAGCGCGAAGTTAGTGTTCTTTGACTTTATCTCCCTGTAGCTCTCTCCATTCACGCCGACTGTCCCGTCACCGTAGTACTCCTTTATTACAAAGCCCTGTGGATTAGTGCAGAAAGTCCTCACCATGTCGTCGTAGGTCTTAGTGTACATGACTATTTTGGGGTCGTGGTTGACGCTAGTAACGTGCTCTGTGATGTAGTGAGGAACCTCGACTCTCACGCCCACGTCGAGAACACCGGGCTTTAGGCTTATTCCGAGCTTTTCAGCTACGCTCTTAATCCACGGGGCTCCACTGCGACCAGGAGCCAGGAGGACTCTCTTAGCGTAGAAATCTCCTCGAGCAGTCTTGAGCCTAAACCCCCCTGGTGACTTCTCAACATCCTCGACGCTGGTTAAGCTGTAAATCTTAACACCGCTCTCTTCGAGGTGCTTAGTGATATTGGCAATGATTTTAACAACGACTTCTGTGCCTAGAACTCGCTGTGGAGTAGGAATGTACTTCGCCCCCGCTCTCGCGGCTAGTTTCTCAATGCGCCTCGCCTTCCTCGGGTCTGGTACCACTAGGCTGTCCTCGGGTGCCCCGAACTCTCTGAGCACGCTGTCAACGTAGTTAATCAGCTCTTCCGCTGACTCCCAGCTCCCTAGTAGCTTGTCCAGGTCGCCGCCGACATCCGGCCTCAAGTTCACAATACCACTACTAAAAGTGCCAGCACCCCCTACCCCGTGGAGTACGTGGCAGACTACACAGGCTTGGCAGTTAACTACCTGCACTGGTGAGTGCCACCACTCGGGTGTCTTAGAGGCAATAGGGCACTTTCTCTCCTCGACTCGAGTCCCCCTCTCGAACAGCGCTACGCGCAGGTCTCTGCGAATTCTAGTAAGCTCTAGAGCCGCGAATAGCCCAGCGGGCCCTCCACCCACTACTGCCACGTCGAAGTCTCTCACAGCTCTACACCGAGGTCTCTCGACCTGTCGACTACGTCTTCAATGCGCTCCCCTGTGCTAATGAGGACTACTGGCCTCTTTAGCCTCGACTCCACCTCCTCAATCCACTCTCGTGCTTCTCGCGGAAGCCCACTCCAGCTCCTGGCGCCGCGAGCGCCTGGAAACAGCGCGTCTATCTTAGTAATAGCTATACAAGTAGCGGAGTTCAGCATAACAGCTCTCTCGGCGAGTTTGAAGTTGAATGGGGCTACTCTCCGCAACCTGCCAGTCACCGACCCTCTCTCAACCCAGCCACGCCTCTCAATCTCCTCCACGCTGAGCTCCCCCTCCAGCGACCCCTCGCCAACTCTAGTAACATAGGCCTTAAAGACGACAAGCACGTTGTCAACGAGCTTGGGCCCAACTCCCACCTCGGAGAGAATGCCAGAGGCTGTTGTGTCTCGACTGGTGACGTAGGGGTATGTGCCGTGGTACAGTGACAGGAAAGTCCCCTGAGCCCCCTCAACGAGAACTTTCTCCCCCCTCTCTAGAGCCTCGTTAACAGTAGAGGGCACGTCTACTAGGAACTCTCCCAGCTCAGCGAACCCTCTCGCGAGCCTAAGCCTCCTCAAGACGCGGTCAGCCATAGCCGCCCCTACTCCTTGCAGAGTCGACCCTATAGCTACGAGGACTGGATCCCCCCTCTCTCGCGCCACGTGCACGTCCTCTATGACGCCCGTGTTGTAGTCAACGTAGACCCTGCCTCTGACACCGAGCTCCTCTACTTCGCGGAGGAACACGTCTAGCTTTATGAGCGAGCCGGGCGGTATGAGTAGTCTTGTAGACTTGTTTACAAAGCCTGCTGAGACTACTCGGAGCCTGTACGTCTTGCCGTTAAACACCACTGTGTGACCGGCATTAATAGCGCCTGTTCTCACCGCGTAGTTGTAGCTTCCAGAGAGAGCTAAGTAGCCGGCGACCTTGCCCTTACCCTCATCCCCGAAAAACCCGCCAACTATAACTGTCAACACGCGCACCACCACTAGTACTAATATAGCTAACAAGGTTCAATAGTGCTAGGGGGCTTAGTAGTCACAGCGTAAGTGACCATTGTCACCTCGTCAATAGACCTCGTTACCTCCCTCGAGATCTCGTCGAGGACGCTGTACGGTATTTTAGCGTAGTCGCCTGTCATAGCGTCACTACTCTCGACAATCCTCACAGTCACAATGTAGCCTAGTCTCCTCGCGTCGCCCTTAACCCCAACCCACACGTCATCTCCCACTACGGCAAACGCCTGCCACACCTTGTCGTAGAGGCCGTGTTTCTTGAGCATGTTCTCAACTATTACTGAAGCTCTTCTACACACCTCGAGCTTCCTCCTAGTAAATTCACCTATAATTCTCACAGCTAGTCCGGGTCCTGGAAACGGGTGTCTCTGAATGAAGTAAGCTGGCAGATTGAGCAGTCTAGCGATCTCTCTAACCTCGTCTTTGTACAGGTATTTCAAGGGCTCTATTATAGTGTACTTCTCTCTAAACCACACTGGTAAGCCCGCCACATTGTGGTGAGTTTTAATTCTATCTGCAACGCCTGTAGCACCGCTCTCGACTATATACGGGTACGTAGTTCCCTGAACAAGCGCTCTCGCCTCCTCACGCTCCATGAGCTCGCTGAATACTAGAGCAAACTCCTCGCCAATAACTCGCCTACACGCTTCACAGTCCCGCACACCCTCTAGTTTGCTGAGAAATCCCGCCTGGGCATTCACTACGAGAGGCTCAAGGCCTACCTCTACACGAGCACTTTTAAGGGACCTGGGGGTCTACCACTAGGAGTCGAGGAGGGAGCACTGGTCCTCTTCTCAGGGGGCTTCGACTCTCCTGTAGCTGCGTGGTTTACTGCTAAGCGCGGTGTTGAAGTGAACTTCCTACACTACTACGTGGACTCCGCTGTGTCCTCCTACTGCGCTTTTCTAGTAGCTGAGAAGCTCGCATCTGAGTGGCTCTACGGCTACCGCCCCAGCTTCATACTCGTGGAGTTTACAGACGCAGTCGCAGAGATCACGAGGCGAGTTGAGTGGAGTTACAGGCAAGTAGTCCTGAGGGCTGTGATGTACATAGTAGCTGAGAAAATAGCCGAGAAAATGGGCTGCGAGGCGCTGATCATAGGGGAGTCTATCGGGCAGGCTTCGAGTTAGACACTGAAAAATCTTAGTGCTATTGAGAGGGCTGTCGTAATTAAAATTCCAGTTCTGAGGCCGTTACTAGGCTTGGATAAAGAGGAGGTTATAGAGTACTCTAGGCGAATAGGCCTCTACGAGTATTCCTCTAGAGTCTTCGAGGCCTGCGCTATTGCACCCACACGCGCCGTAACGGCCGCTAGTCCCGAAGAGACCTCTAGGTATCTGAGCAGCGTAGACGCTAGTGTAATCGAGAAGGCTGTTAACTCGGCGAGAGTGTACGACGTGCTCTCAGCTAGCCCCGAGGACGTGGTGCTCGCTAGTAGTATAGAGCTGGACTTTATTCCAGAGAACGCCGTGATGGTAGACGTGAGGAGAGACCGCTCACAGCCACTACTAAGCAGTATTCCCCTCAGCGAGGTCGAGCGGGAGAAGCCGAGAGATAAGGTAATAGTCCTCGTCTGTGAAACTGGTAGTTTAAGTCACCTCACAGCGAGAGAGCTGCGAGAACTAGGCTACAAGGCCTTCAGCTTGAGAGGTGGTGTAAAGAGTGCTCGCTGCTCAGCGCACGGAGTAGCGAGCAGAAATAATTACAGCTTCGCTACCTCTTCTGCTTCTTCATGTAGGCTAGTACCTCCTTAGATCTCGGTCCAGCTAGCCACTTAACGAGCTCCTCGGGTAGCTTGTAGCCCTGTGCTACCTTAGCGGCGTACTGTGGGTTTTGCGTGAAGATAACTCTCAAATAGGGTATTACCTCGCTCTTGACAGTAGCCCTACTCGTGAGTAGCCTCCCCGCCAGCACTTCCGCAAGGGCCTCTCTGTACTCGCGCGATTTCCTAGTCTCAGCGAGGAGTTTTATTTTCTCGGGCATTTTGAAGGCTTTCCACTTGTACTTGTACGCTGTCCTCGCGAATGCGACTCCAGGCCCCATCATTTCCAGCGCGTAGGAGAGCAGGTCCCAGTTCTGAGTCTTAATAATTCTACCCAAGTACACATCAGCTCTACTCAGCGCCTCGTAAGCCCTCCACAACTCCTCCGGCGTCTCGTAGTAAGTGGGTACGTGCTCATTAATCCACGTTATGAACTCGTCGTGGGAGAGGTCAGTAGACGTCACTGCCTCACGGGCCTGGAAGATGTAGGTCGCATTAAATAGCTTCTGGAGGGCCTCCCAGGGCGCGTGGACGCGGTTCCTGTACACTGCTACAGCTTTCACAGCGTCGAGTGTAACTTTCTTATTGAGCGCTGCCGCCGCCTCTAAGTCGTTAATAGCGCTACGTAAGTCGCCTTCGGACCTCTTCGCGATCTCTTTTAGCGCGGCCGGCTCGCAGTACAAGTTCTCGGCTTTACAGATCTTCTCGAGAACGCTCACAACGTCTCTCTCACTGAGCCTCTTCATTGGTATTAACTCCGCTACTTCTCTCAGAGGCTTCAAGTGCTCTTGAAAGGGGTTATTCGCTGTCATTATAATAGGGTTTCTAGTGTTCTTTATGACCTCTACTAGGGCCTCCACGCCTTCGGCATCAGCGCGGGGTTCTAACCCGTCGACTTCGTCTAGGAGAATAAGCTTCTTACCCATGAGGCCTGCTGTCTGCGAGGCTACTTTAGCTATTCTCTCAATATCGGCTTTTCTCCTACTGTCACTCGCATTCATCTCGAAGAGCTGGTACTTAAACGTCTTCGCTAAGGCCTCGACTAAACTCGTCTTGCCGCAACCAGCTGGGCCGTACAGTAGAACCGCCTTCTTCTCGACTCTACCACCTTCCCCCCAGGCCTTAAGCCACGCTACTAGCTTCTGCTTAGCCTCCTCCTGGTTCACGACGTCGTTTATGTGCTTGGGCCTGTACTTGATAATCCACGGCAAGTACTGCCCACTACTCACTACTATCTACACCTTGACTCTCCTCCCGAGGAGCGCCAGCCTGGCTACAAACGCGTTTAGCTGTATCTCGTCGTCAGCGCCCTCTACGAGTCTAAACTGTATTTCACCCGCGTAGTCCGCAATCATGATCTTGAGCTCGTCTGGTACCTTGACTTCTGGACTAAAGATCTCTCTGTGAATCTGCTTAATAATGTCCACTCCGCTCAGCCCATAGTTGATTATAAGCTCCCTCAGCTTCCTCCTAGCCTCTACGAAGTTGCCTGAGAGAGCTAACTGCAACATTTCTCTAACCTCTCTCGGGTGGGCGAGCCCCACAACCTTGTACACCGCGTCCTCATTGACCTCGCCTAGAGCCGCCGCGGCTTGTAGTATGTTTATGGCTCTTCTCATATCGCCCTCAGAGATCTCGTAGGTGGCGTCCAGCGCCTTCTCCCTGCACACTACTTTCTCCTCCTCGCAGATATACATAAGCCTCTTCACGACGTCTTCGCGCTTAAGCGGCACAAACCTGAACACTGCACACCTGCTCTGAATGGGCTCAATGATCTTGCTGGGGTAGTTGGCTGTGAGTATAAACCTCGTGTTCGCCGAGTAGAGCTCCATTAGCCTTCTCAGCGCCTGCTGGGCGTCACTCGTCATGTTGTCGGCCTCGTCTAGTAGGACTATCTTGAAGGGCATATCGCCGACTACTTTCGACCTCGCAAACTCCTTGACCTTTGTCCTTATGACTTCAATTTTCCTCTCGTCTGAGGCGTTTAGCTCTAACATGTACTGCCTATAGTTCTCACCGTAGAGGTCGTGCGCGAGCGCGTGGGCTATTGTCGTCTTACCAGTACCGGGCGACCCCGCGAACAGCATGTGTGGTATGTTCTTCTCCGCTACGAACCTCTTAAGCCTCTCAACTATCTCCCTCTGATTCACTACCTCGTCTAGTGATTTAGGCCTATACTTCTCAGCCCAGAGAAGCTCGCTCAAGGTCTATACCTCGAGGTGTCAGCTCCCTTTAAACTAATCCCTAATGTAGGGTAATAAAGGGGGATGTTAGAGCTAGAGTAAGAGGGCTCTAGTAGTGAGCGGCCTAGTCGAGCTTCTAGGCGAGTTAGTATCGGACTTCATATCCAGGGACGCGGAGGAGGAGTATGTGAGAGTAGCGTATACAGGCCCCCCTACACTGGTATTTCTAGAAGACGGCTACGTTGAGCTCGTAAAGGGCGCTGAGTACAACCTGCCGCGCTGGATAGCCCAACTACTCGCCGAGAAGGACTACGCGAAGGTACTAGAAGAAGACATAGACGCCGTGGCTATTGGTAGGTTAATGTTTAATGAGAGTAGGAGTAGAGGTCAAATTAAATTCGAGAAGTTAAAGGGGTACTTCTACTCCAGAGTGAAGACTACTATTCAGCACCTTCTAAAACGCTACAAGTCCGCGAGCAACATAGAAGAGATCAAGAGCGTCTCCGACACTCTCTCCGCTCTCTCCTCCAACACGAAAAACCTCTACAAGGTTAGACTGAGCAAAATTCTGAGCCTACTCTCAGTTCAAGAGCTCCCTCCAGAAGTACTAAATAACCTGAGCGAGGAGGAGAAGCTCCTCTACAATACACTCCGCGTTATTCTCGAAGTACTCAATAAGAGAGTCTTCGAGGTGTAGACACGTGAGCGACACGATTAAACTAGAGGCAATTGGAGACTACGCTCAAGAGTTCTTCCTCAAGTTCTTGGACGGCTTCAAGTCTCGCGAGGGCGTCTTCAAATACCACGACAGAGTGTGGCACATGATAAACATGAATCAGCGAAGCCTCGTAGTGGACTTCGACGACCTCATACTCTTTAACCCGGCGCTCGCCGAGTACCTAATAGACCACCCAATTAAGGCTCTCGAGGCTTTTAGCCAAGCACTCAGAATGTTCGTAGGGCGCTTAAACCCTGAGTTTGCGACGAGCGTGCCGAGATTCTACGTGAGAATTCGCAACCCCCCGCGCGTCATGAAGATCAGGGAGCTCAGTAGCGAGTATATTGGCAGGCTAGTAACAGTTGAGGGCATAGTTACTCGCGTTACTCGCGTCGACGCGAAAATAGTTAAGGCCAAATTCAGGCACGTGACCGAGCTGGGAGAAGTACACGAGTTCGAGTACCCTCCGGAGGGTGAGATAGGCGAGAGGCTGGAGAAGCCGCCCTACTGCCTAATGTGCCACAGGGCTGCCAGACTAGAGCTGGTTCCAGAGAGGAGTAGCTTTATTGACTGGCAGAAAATAGTTGTTCAGGAGAAGCCCGAGGAGGTGCCAGGAGGCCAGATACCCAGATCGATTGAGGCCGTTCTAACGGGAGATATAGTAGACAGCGCGAGGCCGGGAGACCGCATCATCTTAACGGGTATACTCAAAGTAGCGCCTCTAGCACACGGCGCCGAGAAGAAGGGCTCGAGAACAGTGTTCGCGTTCTACATTGACGTAAACCACGTAGAGGTCCAGGAGAAGGCCCTAGAGGAGGTCGTCATTACGAGAGAAGACGAGGAGAAGATTAGAGAGCTGGCTAGAGACCCGTGGATACGCGAGAAGATAATTGCCGGTATAGCGCCGGGTATTTACGGGTACTGGGACATTAAGGAGGCAATAACACTACTACTCTTCGGCGGCATGCCGCAAGTCCTCCCCGACGGGACGAGAATTAGAGGCGACATTCACGTCCTCCTAGTCGGAGACCCCGGCACTGCTAAGTCCCAGCTCCTACAGTTCACTTCGAGAATAGCCCCGAGAGGTCTCTACACGAGCGGTAAGGGATCTACCGCGGCTGGTCTAACGGCGACTGTTCTCAGAGACAAGGCTACCGGCGAGTACTACTTAGAGGCCGGCGCGCTAGTACTAGCCGATGGCGGAGTGGCGTGTATTGACGAGATCGACAAAATGAGAGAAGAGGACAGGAGTGCTATTCACGAAGTACTAGAGCAGCAGACTGTAAGTATAGCTAAAGCTGGAATTGTCGCGCGGTTAAACGCGAGGACATCTGTGCTAGCGGCTGGCAACCCGAAGCACGGTAGATACGACCCCACGCAGCCCGTGAGCAGGAACATAGACTTACCCCCCACAATACTCTCTAGGTTCGACTTGATATTCATTATACAGGACATACCCAGGCAAGACCACGACAGGAAACTCGCGAGGCACATTCTCGGAGTTCACATTGAAGCCGAGAGGGCTAGGGGCTTTGTAGACTTAAACCTGTTGAAGAAGTATATTAGCTACGCGAGGAGGTACATTAGGCCCCAGTTAACACCAGAAGCCGCCAAGCTCATAGAGGAGTTCTATATTAGTCTACGCCAAGCCTCACTCACGAGCACTGAGGGCGGCTTATCAGCAATAGCCATTACTCCGCGACAGCTCGAAGCCCTGATAAGACTGACAGAAGCGCACGCTAAAATAGCCTTGAAGACCAAGGCCACCGTAGAAGACGCGGAAGAGGCTATTAGGCTAGTAATGAGCACTCTCTCCAGGGTGGGACTAGACGTAGAGAGTGGTAGAATAGACATAGACGTCCTCGAGATAGGTATTCCGGCCTCTAGAAGGCTCAAGAGAAAGAGGTTTAGAGAATTCCTATTCAAGTACCTCGAAGAAGTCGGCGGCGAGGCTGAACTAAACAGCATTATTAGCAAGGCGGCCGAGGAGGGCTTTGAAAAGGACTTCGTCTTAGAGGAGATAAACGAGCTAAAGAAGAGTGGAGAGATCTACATGCCGAGACCTGGTAGAATAGCGAGAGTAAAGTAGCGGAGTCTACTACTTCTCGCTCCCGCTGGCACTCTGAATTTTCTCCGCGAGCCACTTCTTCCTGTACTTCCAGAGCGTCGAGGGTGTCCACATAGCCCACGCTGGCAGAGCCTTAATAAACTCGTAGGCCTCCTCCCAGCTCTCCAAGCCGAGCTTACTAGCCAGCTCTTCAAGACTCATAGGCGTCTTCAAGTACTCCTGCACAATTGACAGCACTCTCTCGTCAATAGGTATCTCCTTATCACCCACCTTAACCACGAACACTATGTCCTCTCCGCTCTCACTCATACACGTAAACACCTCTCAGAAATACTGAGAACAGGGCTTATTAGTTTTGAGTGTGGGGCCGCCGGGATTTGAACCCGGGACCACCGGCGCTCCGGGAAGCACGCGTGGCGGGGGCTATCCCCCCAGGCCGGCATCCTAGCCAGGCTAGACGACGGCCCCTCTCCTCTCCTGAGGAATAAATAACTATTAGAGACCCGGATATTTAAGTGCCACACTCCGTTCACCCGAGAGTAGTTGTTGTAGTGTTTTAGGTTTTTTAGCGCCGCTCTCGGGCTCCTCACGGTCTCCTCCGCAAGGACTAGTCTGATCTAGGCACTTCTAGCTAGCACTGCGCTGAGTAGTGTAAATTTCGGTCACCTCTCCCAGTAGTTAAGTGGAAGGGGGCGTAATACTTACCGTGCTCATGTAAATATTTACGAGCTTGCAGATTGAGATACTAAGTTGGTGTTATCATAGGTGAATATAAAGTATTACTGGCCAGTGCGTTTACCACTCGGAGAGACAGTAATACTATACTGGCTCTCGCTTTGGTGTGTGCGAAATGCCTATTAGATACAGATGTAAGAGCTGTGGACACGTCGTCTACGAGTTTAAGAGAGTCGGTCAAGACTACACGGGCGTTCCTACACCGCACGAGATTATTAGGTTAACTGGTGGTGTGTGCCCATCGTGTAAGAGGCCGCTTGAAGCCCCGAACCCAGAGGACTACAGGTCTTACATTATAGTTAAGCCACGCGTATTCACAGCTACGAGACCCACTCCTATAACTACGCCGGCACTAACTGCGCGTGAAGCGGGAGTTAGCGGAGTAGAAGTGTGAGTGCTCTAAACACCGGCTTCCCCAAATTACTCAAACTCGACTATCTACTTACTAGTCTGAGAGCTCTGAGAATACTAGTAAACTCCACGGTGCTGTAAGTAGTCTTGTAAGCCCTTAGAGCAGAGAGTACTTCACTAATATTCCACTCAAACATCTCAGTGAGAGCTCTACTGAGCCTAGACCTGAACACTAAGTACGAGGTGAAAGACGTGAGATTCGAGGGCTTGGAGGCTACTCTCGCGCTCTCCCAGTCAATAATCACTACTCTACCCTCCTCGCAGTAGAAGACGTGCCCCTTCGGCCTATTGAGCTCTGTGTGGTCTACTCTAATAGCGTCTAGCTTAAAGAGCTCTGTTAACGTGTACTTGAGTACTCTCCTCAGAGACTCAAAATCCCCCTTCGCGACTAGCTCCTTGAGAGCTCTCGTAAAGGGCTTGCAGGTGATGGGCGAGACGAGCTCGCGGAATATGTAGAAGTCTCTGAGAGCGTACAGCCTCGGCACTAGACTAGACGACTGAGCACTCATCATTATCTCTGCCTCTCCCAGGAGATCGCGTCTTCGACTATCACTCCTCAGAATCTTCAGCGCGCCAATACCGTACTTGGCATTTCTCGCCACAACTACTACTGCCGAGTAGCCCTTACCGAGAAAGCGAGAGCCGAGGACAGAGCCCCCGGTCTCTAAGAGGTATATAAAGCCGTCTTCTACGAGGCTTCGAAGCCTCCTAGAATAGTCAGGGCACTCGTAGTTAGGGTAGCAGAGAGCCCTCTTAACGTACAAGTCCTCGAGCTTTAAGAAATGCACCTCTCCATCCAGCGCGGCGTCTTCAATATGAAATTCCAGAGCCACTTACCAGCACCCTCGCTAATAAGGCTCTTCGCGAGCTCCTCGTCCAGGATTCTCGCAATGGGCTTACTGGTTCTCAGGTGAGGGGCTACAGTAAACTCCAGCCACCTCGACTCAACCACCTCTACTACGCTCCTCTCAGAGCGCCTACTAAGCGAGTCCAGGCACCCCTCACTCGTAATCCACGGCCCAAAGCCCTTCTTAAAGTGCTTTTCAATAAAGCTCTGAATTCTACTCCACTCGTGGACTATACAGGGCCCCTTGTAGTGCTTGTATAGTGGTAAATCGCAGTACTCGAGTTCAACTAGTACTACTGCCTTGTCTCTCTCATTAGTCCACGCGCTGTGGTCAATAACTCTAAATCCAAGCACTTCTAGTAGACTCGCCAGCCTAGAAGAGACTCTCAGAGCCTCACCCCATATAACGTCTGGTGGTAGAGCCTCTCTCAAGTAGTACTCCACCGCGACAATACACCTGCCTCTCAGCGCCTCGAAGACGCTCTCCGCGCTTGGCTCCCCGGGATCCTCAAAGAACTCTAAACCCGGATTTCTCAAGTAGCACGCCGAGGCTAGAATAAACGTGACCAGGCTCTTGAGCGATGTAGCCGCCGCGGTGTTCCTCATCGGGTCAACGGGGTCCGGCACGTACAGAACCGAATCCGGGTACTTCTCCCTCAGTCTCTTCTTGTACTCCTCTGAGAGCCCCCCAATCGTGTCTACGTATACTGGCGGTCTCCACTTAGAGGCCGCTTCGAGCACGCCTCTAAAGCTACCGCAGGTGATTACCAGTAGCTCTGCCAGATACCCGCTAAACCCCCTAACCCTGATCTCTGCGCCGTAGACCCCGATTGCCTTCATGAACTTCTTTAACAGCCTCACCTGATCTCTCATTTCACTAGTGAGTCTCGAGTTCACGTACTGCGTGTGAAAGGGAGTTCTGTCAACAGCAGTCTTAGCCCGTGCTGGGTTTTCGAGTCTGAGCCCGGGGACTATGTCTGCCTCGACGTCTTCGACTTTAACGTGAGCGTAAGGGTGCTCAGCGTATCTCAGCTCGTATACTCCAACTACACTAGCCGCTTCTACTAGCGCGGGGAGGGCCTTTAGCTCTAAGTCCCTCTTACTCCAGCTACTCGGAAATAGCACAAACACGTCTAAGTCTCTGTCACCGGAAAGCCAGGTATCGTGTGCTACACTGCCCTGTAGTGTGACCTCGGCTTCTAGCCCCTTTTCACTGAGAACTCTGTGTATAGTGCTCTTCAAGACCTCGAAAGCCGAGAAGAGCTTCTCGTACTCCTCGGGTCTCGGCTTAATTCTCTCCAGTACAGCTCTCTCTACTTCGGCGTGAGTGCTCATTTACTGCTTCCCTACTACAGCAGGCTTAGATCAACTTAACGCTACACAGATTACTGTAAGTAGGCCCTGATGGAGTTAACACGCTCCTCTTAACAAACACCTCGTCTACTAGTGTATACCCGAAATCAGTGTTTACGAGCTCGCCGAGAATTCTGACTAGCTTATCAATATTTCTCGTACCTTTCACTCTAGCTAGTGTTATGTGCGGTACAAACTCCTCTTTTTCACGTGGTATTCCAAGCCTCCGCAACTTCTCCTCGACTAGTGAGTAGAGCTCTCGTAACTTGTCAGCGCCCTCCTCGACACCAGCCCACACTACTCGCGGCCTGAGAGGTGAGGGGAACGCGCTCACGCCTTTAACGTGAATTTTAAACTTCTCTACTCTCAGACTAGACACTTCTACACAAACAGCCCTCACGAGACTCGCTGGTATTTCACCTATAAATCTGAGTGTTAAGTGTATATTCTCGTCTTCTACAGGCTTCAACTCCGCGTTAGACGTGAGAAGGTAGTCGCGGACTTCAATAAGCTTCCTCATTACTTCAGGGCTCTTGACTTCTATGGCTATAAAAGTCCTCACTTCCCCGCTCAAGATACACTCCCTAATTCTCGGTGAAGTCTACTTCTCATTAAATACCTTATTAGACTGAATTTGAATTCGGAGCTATTTACAATGGTAGGGAGGAGAAGTAGCACTAGTAACTGGTGATCTAGGCGTGGAGGAGTACATTAAAATAGCGCTACTAGTACTAGTGTCAACAGCGCTCTCCGCAGTAATAATGACTAGTATTAAAGTCCCCGCGGAGGACGTGGGCCGCGAGATCCTGTCATCGTGGAGTAGTGAGACGGGCTTAGAGGACTTAAATAGCAGTAATGCTCTCTGGAGTCTCTGGTTCAGGCTAGCACTGGTAATTATGCTAACACAGCTCTTCGTCGCGCTCATATATGCCGCCTTTGTCCTTAAGTAGATGAGTGGTGAGGAGTTTGAGTAAAAGGCTCTTCATCCTAGTTACAGGCATGCCGGGCTCTGGTAAGAGCGTAGTAGTAGAGGAGGCCAGGAGCCTGGGTATACCAGTATACGTTATGGGGGATGTGGTGAGAGAGGAGGCGCTTAGACGCTATGGTAGAGTCACGCCTGAGCTGATGGTCGAGACTTCGAGGCTCCTGCGGAGAGAGCACGGCGAGGATGTTATCGCTAAGAGAACTCTCGAGAAGATCAGGCCCTGCGAGCGCGTCGTAGTAGTTGACGGTGTGAGAAGCCTGAGAGAGGTGGAGGTTTTTAGGAGACACGGAAACGTCGTAGTAATAGCTGTTCACGCGTCGCCTAGAACTAGATTTCAGCGGCTACTAAAACGCGGGAGGCCAGGTGACCCCTCAAACTACGAGGAGTTCTATAAGAGAGATGTGACCGAGCTCGGCTTCGGACTCGGCGAAGTCCTAGCTCTAGCCGACTACATTATTGTAAACGAGGGGAGTATTGAGGAGACTAAGGCCAAGGCCCGCGAGCTCTTCGAGAAGCTACTATGAGAGGTGGGGACTCGTGGTGAGAGTAGTTGTTGAAGTAGAGGTGAGGCCCACGGAGAGCGAGGAGAAAGTCAAGAAGGCTGTGTTCTCGGTCATAAAGCCCAGTAGTCTGCGCGTAGAGGAGATTCACGGTGGGTTTAAGCTCATTAAGGCCGAGTGTAGTAGCATTGAGTGCCTCAAGCCACTAAGAGAAATGGCGCTAAAACAGCAAGTCGAGCCGGCACTGAGGAGCTACTTGAACAAGTACAGGCGCGGAACCAGAATAACACTACTACTCCACAAACAGGCCGCCTACGCCGAAAAGCTCTCACTAGTAGACAGCGAGAGAGAGTCCCCGCTCGGCCCAATAAAACTCGAAATAGAGTGTGCTAGCGAGGAGGAAGTAGAGAGAGTGATCGAGTACTTAACTGGCTCTTCGTAGTGCTCAGAGCACTAGTACTAGCCTGTCTGTGGCTACAACTGTGTTCTTGAACACTCTATATGCGTCAATAAACACCTCTTCATCTCCGTGCCTAGCACTAATGTGAAATAAAACTAGCAGTTTCGCCCCCGCCTTCAAAGCCGCCTCAGCCGCGTCTAGCGCCGTAGAGTGCTTCTGCTCGTGAGCCTCTTCGCTGTGAAGACTCGTAAACGTGGCTTCGTGTATTAAAACGTCCACTCCTCTACAGTTCTCAATTACTGAAGGACACGGCGCCGTGTCGCCAGTATAGCAGAGAGTCTTCTTACCCACTGTCACGTGTAACCCATAGGCCTCGACGCCGTGGTCTACTGGAAAGCCCCGGACAGAGACCTTGCTGTCCGCGTAGACCACGTCGGCTACGAGCTCGCGGAGCTCGACTCTAAACCCGGGGCGCGTAAAGCCCGTTTTGAATAGAGCTGAGAGGGCCTCGCGCATGCTCCTCGGGGCCACTACTACGAGAGGGTCTCTCCTGTCTGAGAGAGTCATGGACTGGAGTAGCCCGGGGAGACCCAGGTAGTGGTCTCCGTGGCTGTGAGTTATAAACACGGCCTTGACTTTCAGGGGGCTTAGCCCCGCTTTAAACATTCTCGCCTGGCAGCCCTCGCCGGGGTCTATTAGGTATATGTCTGAGTCTACTTTGAGCGCTATGCAGGGGAGCGACCTGGCAATGGGCATCGCCGCTCCCGTGCCGAGAAAGAACACTCGAGTATTCACGGCCGCTTCACCACGTTAATAACTCTCGTGAGTGAGCTGTGCACGTAGTCGTAATACCTCTCAACTACTCTTAAACCACGCGCGTGAACTAGCTCGTCAACGTAGTCTTCTAGCCAGTGGGGCGTCATGAAGACCGCGAAGCCGCTCTTAGATAAGTACTCTGATAGTCTCTCAACGAAGTCCCTGTATAGCTCTTTAATTTCAACTCCGTGAGTACTAGCCCCTCTACCATACGGTAAGTCCGTGGCAACGTGGTCGACACCTCTATACACGAGCACGCGCGAGTCTCCGTGTATTACTACGCTATTAGCCGCGAAGAACTCCGCATTACTCTCCATGCCCCGGACGAGTGTGTAGTCCACGTCTACTCCTACAGCCCGAATACCCATTAACCACGCCTCAACGAGCACTACCCCCGTCCCCGCGAAGGGGTCTAGCACGATGTCTCCCCTCCTGGCTCGAGAGAGGTTTATGAGCGCTCTCGCTAATTCCGGTATTAACTCGATGCTCCTCTTAAACGGCTTACTCCGAGCCCTCTCCTCGAGGGACTTAGAGTTCACAGAGTACTTCTTTAGGCCCAGAAATGCCGGCCCAGCAGAGAACATTAATCTATACTCCTCTACTCTAGCGACTCCCTGCCTCAGCCCTCCAGCTTCGAGGAAGGCCTTAACAGCGTCTCCGCTCACAGTAGACTTGAAAATAGACACGTGTACACGCCTCTCTCTAACCATACTGGCTGCCTCTCTAGCATCACTAGCCGAGTAGGCGCTGAAAACTCCTAGTAGAACACCCGCTTCTTTTAAGTAGCCAGCTCTACTAATAGTACTGGCCGCGATGTCGAGACCGCACTCACTAGTAGTCACACATATCATTGGGTAGCACTCAATACTGGCGTTAGCACCGAGAGCCTCGAGTAGCGCCAGGAGCTCGCCGCGAGCTAAGTACTCGTTATCTCCTCTCAGAACAAAGTAGAGCCTAGTCACTACTCAGAGTCCCAAGTACTTCTTCAACTCGCTCGCAAGCCTACTAGATATATCCACGTAGTCTACTAGTGGGTGAGCGTGTCTAACTCCCAGCGTATTAGCTAGCAGGACTCTGTACACGCCGGACTCCTCGAGCTTCTTCACAGCCCCCTCTACTAGTAGTCCGTGTGCAGCCGCGACTACTACTCTCTCAGCGCCCCTAGAGAGCAGTGTTCTAGTCGCCTCCGCGACAGTTCCTCCCGTGCTTATAATGTCGTCGATTATCACCACGTCTCTCCCAGAGACACTGACTTCGCGAGGCACGTAGCTGACCTCGCCTGTTACTCTATCTCTCTGCTTAATTAAGTAGTCGCAGAGTAGGACGTGAGCCCTGGCGGCGTGACAAGCCCTCTCAAGGGCGCCTCTATCCGGGGCCACGACGACGGGGTCCTTCAAGTAGTTCAGCGCCCGCTTAACTAGCAGGTCTGAGACCATGATGTTCAGAGACCTCCCCTGAAAGCTCTCGAGTACGCGTGGGCTGTGAACATCAACTGTTACAAGCGAGTCTACACCTACACTACGCAGTAGCTCCACTACTATGCTAGCCGAGACGGGCTCACCGGGCAGAAACACCTTGTCCTGCCTGGAGTAGGCGAGGTAGGATATGACCGCCGTGACCTCCACAGCGCCAGCTCTCTTAGCCGCGTCTACTGCTAGGAGTGTTTTTAGTAGAGTCCTCTCCTGCCTGGGGTATAGAGTCGAGAAGACAATAATGTGCTTAGAGGCTACTTTCGCGGGCTCTAGTATTCTCACGTAGAGCTCTCCATCTGGAAACTCCTTTTCGTGTAGACTCACTACTTCGAGCCCGAGCTCTCTCGCGACTTCGTACCCGACCTGGCACTCTCTGAGCACTAGCGCGACGTACACCGCTGACTCACCTTCAGGATATATTGGGCTTTTAGAGGTAAATAGTGTTTAGAGGTGAACACGTTGCCCGAGTATAGGCTAAGGGCCTCTGACCCGGAGAGGCCGGGTGTTAAACAAGCCCTGCACTGGACTAGTCTCAGAGACTGTAGAGTGAAGTGTAATCTCTGCCACAGGAGGTGTATTATTGTGCCCGGCGCTTTTGGGGCTTGCGGAGTCCGCTACAACTACAACGGAGAGCTCTACACTGTAGTGTACGGGATCCTCACAGCCGCTAACGCGGACCCCATTGAGAAGAAGCCGCTAATGCACTTTCACCCAGGGGCCTCAGTGTTCTCTATTTCCACAGCCGGCTGCAACTTCTACTGCAAGTTCTGCGATAACTGGGTCTTGAGTCAGAGCAGGTGGGAGAGAGTTTACGGTGAGCCGTGGGAGCCCGAGGAGGTAGTAAAAGCCGCTAGGCAGAGCGGGTGTCACGGTGTGAGCTACACTTACAACGAGCCCACGATTTTTTACGAGTTCCTCTACGACACAGCTAAGCTAGCTAAGAGAGAGGGCCTCTTCAACACTATTGTGACAAACGGGTACATGACTCCCGAAGCCATAGCAGAGCTGGGGTCCCTCGTAGACGCCGCTACAGTAGACTTCAAGGGTGGTGGTAACCCTGAGTTCTACAAGAAGTTCATGGGAGTACCAGACCCCACACCAATATTCGAGAGCCTGCTGGAGATGAAGAGGCGGGGCTGGTGGGTAGAAGTCACAAATCTCGTAGTGCCAGAAGTGGGGGATAGGAGTGAAGACGTGGAGAAGCTGGCTAAGTGGATTGTAGAGAACCTCGGTGAGGAGACGCCGTTTCACCTACTTAGATTTCACCCAGACTACCTACTACAGGACTTGCCCTCGACACCCGTAGAGACTCTCGAGAGGCTAGCTGAAGCCGCCATGAGAGCCGGTCTTAAACACGTGTACATCGGTAACGTGTGGGGTCACAGACTAGAGAACACGTACTGTCCACGCTGCGGAGAGCTAGTAGTTGAGAGAAGAGGGTTCTTTCTGACTAAGTGGCGTTTAAAAGAAGGCTTCACGTGCCCTCGCTGCGGGCACAGGCTTAACTTCCGCGGCGAGTTTCACGGAGTGAGCTACAGATCCCTTTTCTGGTGGTGAGCGTGCCCTACTACATTATAGTTCTGGGAACAGCTGGTAGCGGCAAGACTTCTCTTACAAGTGTGCTACAGACATACCTCGCATATCACCAGTTAGACGCTATAGTTGTGAACTTAGACCCCGCAGTGGAGAGCCTCCCCTACAAGCCCGACGTCGATGTGAGAGACTACGTAGACGCGAGGGAGTTAATGAGGAAAACCGGCCTCGGGCCGAATGGCGCTCTAATAGCCTCAATAGACATGCTCGCCGCGAATATCGAGGAGTTGAGAGAGGAGATAGACTCGTACAGAGCAAACTACGTTATAGTCGACACTCCGGGTCAAATGGAGATCTTCGCGTTCAGGCCGACGGGGCCACTAGTACTGAGTGCTCTAGTAGGCGACTACAAGGCCGTGGCGCTCTTTCTAACCGATATAACCTACACCACTAGGCCTTCAAATCTGCTCTCAGCACTACTCCTCGCCGCTTCAACACACTTCAGGTTAAAGTACCCGCAAATCAGCGTCCTCACGAAAATAGACCTGCTACCTAGAGAGGAGGTGGAAAAAGTCCTCGCAATGCTCGAAGACCCGGAGCAGCTCGCGAGCAGTATTACTAATGAGCGGGACGTGAGACTGCTCTGGGACCTGGAGGACGTAGAGTACCTCGCCGAGAAGCTCACAATATTCGAGACAATACCGGTATCAAACGTAGCAGGCGAGGGCTTCGACGACCTCTACGCGAGTATACAGCGCGTAGTAGCAGGAGGCGAAGACTACTACACCGAGGAGCCGAACCCCGTACTCTAAAGAACACTGTGAAACAACATATTCCACGATTACATCAGTAACACAATTGCCGACAAGATATCCTTGTTAAACTCGCGAGTCTAAGCACACATAGTATATCGTCGAGAGCTTTAAGTAAGGGGAATATGAAAAAGCTCTTTATCCTTTCATAAAAACGTTACTATGTGTCATGTATTAACTACTGTCTCAGAGGAATAAATATCCATTTGAAGCGGCCATCTAGGTACAATATGGTCAACTATGTCCTCAGGCGTCCACGCCCCATCGAACGGCATGCCAATTGTATATATACTCGTAACTCGTGAATAGTCTGCAAATACTATTTCAACTATCAGAGTATCGTAAGAAATTGGATTCCTATATAGTGCACAGACTACCTCATCAAAATATATTCCGGCGAGGCAGAAAGCGTCGAAGAGGAGGTGAGAGTTGTTTCCAAATGCAACATACAGTCCACGACCTCCACGAGCTAGGTGTACTTCTCTGAGGAATTGCGCGAAAGCTTCTCTTAGTTCTTCGTCTCTAAGTACTTTGCTAAGATAGTCGCCACTAAACATAATCCACCCTACACCACTTAAACTCTGCGGTGAAATAGCCCTGAAATCTGGATAGTGCGTAATATTGTACATCTTAGCGAGTACCGGGGGGTACTCATTAAGTCTATTCATAATTAGTGAGACTACGGTGATCGTTAATTCGTCGTCTCCTATGAATACATATCGGTCATATTGTGGGACAGTAGTAGGTGAAGGCGGAGTAGTAGGTGGTATAGTAGTAGATGGCACTGTTGTGCTTGTAGGTGGAGTCTGAGGTGGGGTTTTAACCTGGTCCTGGTTAAGTGGTGTAATTATTGTAGATATTAGTATAGCTGATAATGCAACTGCTACAAGGCTAACTATAGAGACTAAGAGACTTGTCTTCATATTTTTGCGCCGCTCCACGTATATATTGTTACGCGAAGCTTTTATTTTTTAATAAAAATGAAAAATATTGCCGATTTGAAGAGATCTTGATGTAAATGTTGATGTATTTAAGTCTACTGAGAGCTGTGAAGGAGGTGAGGAATGAGCAGAGTTTACTCTACGAGGCAGTTACAAATCCGGCTCTTAGAGTCTGTGTTTACGAGTTAATAGCGGGGACTTAACTAATCTTAACTAATAATCTAGGCTCGCTGAGTCAAAATAGCATCCTTGTGCCACTGAGCTCAACAACACACTGCGAAGCATGAGGTAGTAAACTGTATTAAAAATACAGGTGTAGCGCGAGTAGCCTGAAGTGCATATTTAGATACTGCTTATTATTGGATGTCTTCCACTTGTCTAATTATCTTCTTAATAGATCTTTGAGGCAAATGATTAGTTAAACTAAAAGTGAATTTGTAAATAGCTCTTCAAGTCTATACTAAAGTACGAGATCATGTGTCCTATTGGAATTATCATGTAACAGTAAACACTCGACTAAGGATTGTACTCTACTTTAACGCCATATTAAGTATTCACGTAATTGACTCCTTCACGCTCACATCATATCCTCGACTCCTCACAACAAAGTCTTTCGATTACTTACCCTAGTGGACTGTACACGCGCTTCTACTACTTCACGACTTTCACTACTATTATTACTACAACTACAACTATAGCCACTGCTACTAGTGCTGATAGTGCTAGAATAGTGAATACTTCAGGAGGTAGTGTGGGCGGAATAATGGTGAGAATAGTAGCGGGAGTAGTCGGGTCTATCATAACGTCGTCGTATATACTCAAGTATATAGTACATAGGAGGGCTTCTGCTAGTCTCTCTTCTAGTGATGCTTCTGGTCTCCACTCTTCAGGTGGAAGATCAAGATAACCCTTTCCTGTGCCCACTCCTTTTGTAAACTCTACTAGTGCTATAGGTGGGTTGTTCCGAAACGGGTTTGCACGCTCCTCACAGCCAATTCCGTCTCCCACTCCAGCTAAGCAGAGGGCGTCGAAGAGAACAGAGGTGTTGTAGCCAAAAGCTATGAACCCTCCTCTACCTCCGCGTGCTCTGTGCAGTTCGCGGAGGAACTCCAGGAACTCTTCTCGCGAGTCTCTGCGCTCCATGACTCTTGCAAGCCACGCACCACTAAACACTACAAAATACGCGTCGCTCAGATTACTCGGCGAGGTGTACTTGTAGTCTAAGTAGTGCTCAATTCTAACTTCAATTCCTCTCTTCACAAGCCACGAGTAGACATCTTGACAGAACTCCCCGGGCCTGCCCCTAACTATAGACACAACAGTGAGCGTTAAATCGTCGTCTCCAATAAACACTACCCTGTACACGTTGAGATCTCGACTAGCATAAACAGCTACTAGAGACCCGCGCGAAGAAGTGCTGGTTTGTGGTGATACTAGAGTGAGTAATACGACTAGAAGAACTACTAGTGCTGTTAAGTGCCTCTCCATCTCCAGAGCCCCCTATTAATAATTTTTATTTGCTCTATTATTTTTATTTTTCTACGAGACACTCTCTCTACAGCGAGAAGCGGAGCTACGAACTCAGCAGTGGACCACTAGTGCTGTTTTACACTGCTGTTCAGCGACTACTAGTGCAGACTTGTACTGCTCTCTCCACGGCTCGCGGTAGGTCCCTGTAGCTAGTAACTCTAATAAACTCGACGCCCACTTCTCTAGCCGCTTTTTCATCGTAAACAGTGTCTCCTATAAAGACTACTCTACTCTTATACTTCTCTCTAACGTACTTCAGCTGGTCGGCTCTGATTGGGGTGTAGTCTCTAGTCACGACTTCTTCTACGACACCCAGTACTCCGAGTTTTTCGAGTACTAGTCTAGCTGTATTGTAGCTCCTCGTAGTCACGACTACTACTCTAATTCCACTACTCACTGCTCGTCTAATAGCCTCAGCGTTCTCCTCTAAGTCACTCGCATCTAGTCTACTAGTAGACTCCAGCTCGGCCTCCTCTATAACTCTCCACGCCTCTCTCTTCAACGACTCGTCTACGCGGAGCCTGTAGAGAGACTCGCCGAGCGGTCTTAGAGGGTCACTTACACCCAGGATTTCCCTCACTCTCCTCCCTAGATCCTCGAAGTCTACTAGTACGGGTATTAGTGTGCCGTCAATGTCGACTACGAGTACGCAGCTCAAAGACACCACGTCGAGGACTACTCGACGACTCTCACTCTAGGCTCCGGCTTCAAGTCCACTACCACTTCCCCCCGGTACACGTAGCCAACTAACATGGCCTCCGTGTTGTACGCGTACAGCACTCTACCACTCCTATCTACAGCTATAAACCCCATTGTGTTCAAGCCAGCTCTCTTGTTAACGTAGTCTACAACGCTGTTCAGAGCTCTCGCCGCGTCACCGTGCTTCTCGTACTCGAGGCCTAGTCTCAGGCACGGCATTGTCTTAATAATGTACTCTCCTGTACCAGTAGCACTGCACGGTGCGTTCTCGTCCGCGTAGAGGCCTGCTCCCGGTATAGGCGTGTCTCCGACTCTACCGGGGAGTTTGAGTATTACTCCACCAGTACTCGTGGCGGCCGCCAACACGTTATTCTCGTCTAGAGCTACTGCGCCAACAGTGTCGTACACGTCTAGTACTCTCCTCAAGAGCTTCGAGTACACGCCCTCTTCTATAAAGCCGCGCAGAGCCTTGTAGTAGGAGTCTGCGACTTCTCCACTCGTGATCTTTCTGAGAACCTCCTTGTACCTCTCAACTACGTGCTGAGGAGGCGGGGGTAGGGGTGGCAGGCCGTGGAGTAGTGCTAGTCTATCAGCGTTCTCTCCTACTAGCAGTACGTGAGGAGTCTTCTCAGCTACTATTCTAGCTAGTAGAATAGGGTTGCGAGTAGACTTCACAGCCGCTACTGCCCCGAGGAGCCCAGTAGAGGTCATTAAGCCGGCGTCGAGCTCCCTCTCTCCTAGAAGATTGAGTGTTGAGCCGTAGCCAGCGTTCAGGTAGCCAGAGTCCTCCATGCAGACTACCGCCTCTACCACCGCGTCTAGCGCGCTATTACGCTCACTGAGAACTCTCCACGCCCGCTCAGTACACTTCTTCACGGCCTCCACGGCCTTCTCAGCTAGGGCACCGAGTCTCCACGCGCCGGCCCCACCGTGCAACGCGAGGGCTTTAACCACGCGTAGTCACCGTAAAGTGTAAATTAGTGGTTTAGCAAAATAAATAGGGGGGCCGAGATAGTATAAACAGCTACTACTCAGACCGGGTGTGCTTGGTTTGAGTAGTACTCAGAGCGAGCTGGAAACCCTAGTTAAGTCCCTTAGATTCAGTAAAATTAGCACTGCTCTCCTAGTCATACCTGGGGTCTTCACTGCGATCTCTCTGCCCATAGTGGTAGTCGCGTATCTACACCAACAACTAGCAGAATTAGCGGATAGCGGAGTACTCACTCTCCCAGAAGAGGTACTCACGTGGGCCCTCCTCATCTACTACGCCTACGTATTCGCCGCTCTCGTAGCTACGTATAGAGTTCTCAGTAAAATCCGCGAGCACATATACAATAGCGCCGTGACGACTTACTACTACACTCGAGGCGCTGACTTCGGTGGAGCGCTCTACTACCTGAGAGACATGTTAAATAGAAGTCTACTCCCCTCACCTGTAACTGGACTACTACTAACACTGCTCCTAGGCGGGCTAGCCTATCCCGTGCTTCTCTGCTTCGCGGAGAGAGCTGTGAGAGATCACGCCGCTCTCGAGGAGAAGGCCTACTTCAAAGAGGCGAGGACTAGAAGCTATAGGGGGGCCGCTATAGCGGGGGACTTAGCACTAACTATTCTCACAGCAGGAGTCTACGTAGTCTACTTGGGCTACAGGCTCGCCAAGACATTTAATAAACACGTAGAGAGCATACACTCCAAGCACCCGGAGCCCCCTACTACACCTCCACCACTGAGCGGCGAGCCCGGGGCGTGGATAAGGACGAGTGTAGTTGTACCTCTTCTCCTAGTATTCCTACTAGTCGCTACTGTGCTAACTAGTCTCGGCGTATACTACCAGGTCTTACCGCAACTAGGCTTCGGCTTACTACTAAGCGCGCTAGTAGCTAAGAGAGCTGAGAAGAGCGTTGTGAGTAATATAGGCGTCGCGTACTTAATTATAGTGCTCCTAGTACTAGGCGGAGTTCTAGTAGGCTACGCTAGCCACAGGCTCTACACAGGCTACTACGAGGAGTTAGAGAGACTTGAAAACGTGTTGACTCGCCTCGGCGTGAGAGAAGTTGCTTTATTTATATTCTCTAATAACGCCGCGCTCTCAATTCCCTCCACAGTACCGTACATTGGCGGAGTCACAATAGCCAGCGGCGCGTACAACGCCGGTGTAGTACTGGGAGTGGCCTCCGCTCTAGGTAGAATACACCTCGTACACGCACTTGCAGTACTAATAGCCCCGCACGCTCCACTAGAACTCTTGAGCTACGCTATTCTCGTCTCGGCCTCCTCGAGGTACAGCTACTGGCGTAAATTCGCTTTAATAGTCGTAACAGGACTACTAGTGCTCTTCCTAGCCGCAGTACTCGAAACGGCCCTAATAGTCCTGGGAATAAGTGGAGGTGCTATCACAGACCTCCCAGAAGCCGTTCTGAGAGTGCTTGAAGAACTAATTAGAGTGTAATGGGTCTCCCCAGAGTACTCACTATAACGTCTCTCTGGGCTTCGAGGAGAGCCCGCGGCGGGTCAACTACTAATGCCAGCGCGCCGTACAAGCCCACATCGTCGCCTAGTCTAGTGGGCTTAATTACAGGCATTTCTGTGACTATATTCGCCTCTACTAGGGAGACTAGCGGGTCTAGTAGTACATCTACATTGTTGAGGAAGACGCTTCCACCAATAATCACTACTTCCGGGTCGTACGCGTTAATAACTGAGGCGAGCCCGGCTGCCGTGGCTTTAATGTAGAGGTCTACGACTAGTCCCGCCAGCGAATCACCTCTCCTGTAGTACTCAAAAACGTCCCTGGCTTCAATACTCGCGCCGCTAAGTACTAGTCTAGAGAGCTCGGAGTCTACGCGGTGTTTCTCTGCGAGGCGCCTAGCTACTCTGGGCAGGTTGGCTCCGCCCGCGTAGGCCTCCCAGTGGCCGCGACCCCCGCACCCACACTCTAAGTCGCTGTCGAAGTCCACGACTATGTGGCCGGCTTCGTGAGCATTACCCATTTTACCTATGAGTAGATTACCGTTAACTATTACTCCGCAGCCCACACCAGTACTTAGTGTCACGTACACTACGTTGCTATAGCCCCTCCCGTCACCGTAGTGCGCCTCACCCCACGCAGCCGCAACAGCGTCATTAGCTACTAGAACGGGCTTCCCGAAGAACCTGACCAGCGGCTCTAAGAGCTCGAAGTTTCTGAGTGGGAGATTAGGCGTGTTTACTACGCGCCCTCTCTTAATGTCGAGTGGGCCTATCGTGGCGACACCCACAGCCACTACATCGCCTAGTTTATCACTCCACTTCTCAGCCGCAATTCTGGCTATTAGCTCTGCTACTGCGAGTTCTCCTCCACTCCGAGGAGTACTGCGAACTTCTCTATCTACAATCCCGCTCTTAGTGCAGAGAGCTACGCGCGTCTTCGTAGCCCCCACGTCTACTGCTACGTAGTACTCGATCCCCCTCACCGCGATTAGTAGAGCTAGAAGCGGCCTCACTGAGAGGGCTGTGCGGGTTGCTGAGCAGTAGTCTTGAGTTTTCTGAAGAGTATCGGGGCTTCTGCGACATTGTACCTCTCAATAGACTCTAATCTCAGTTTTAATGGGTTTTCAATGGTAAAGCCAAATCTCTCTGACACGACGCGCGACGCTCTCGTAGTTATAGGTGCTAGTAGTATTGTCGCTACTCTTATGAGCTCGAGGGCGTTGTAGAGCTCTCTGCTCGGATCACTCTTCTCCCACGGCTTCGCCTCGTTCAAGTACTGGTTCCCCGTTCTCGCCAAGTCTATTGCTATCTGCGCCGCTCTCGAAGCCTCATAGCTCTTCATGGCGTCTAAATACTCCCCGATCTTTACTGGCACTTCATCTGCGAGTTTGCTCTCAATACTCCTCCTGTAGATCTTCCCGCCGCACTTCTTCTGGGCCAGTACGCCTACTCTCCTCACTAGGTTGCCGTAAGTGTCTACTAGCTCACTAGTGTACACGCTGTCTAGTAGCTCGAAACTAAACTCGCTGTCCTTGTCCATGTTGGAAATCCTAGTAAGCAGGTATCTCGAGCCGTCAACACCGTATCTCTGGAGCATCTCGTCTATGCTGACAATGTTGCCGACACTCTTACTCATTTTAGCGCCTCTAGAAGTCAAGAACGCGTGGACTATCAGCTTCCTGGGGGGCTCGAGGTCTAGCGCTCTGAGAATAGAGAACCAGACTACTGTGTGAAACCACAGTATGTCCTTTCCAATAATGTGGTGCGCCGCGCTCCAGTGCTCCGTGAACACGTCCTTGTCGTCGAGGTAGTGTATCGCGCTAATGTAGTTCAGTAGAGCGTCAAACCACACGTATATCACGTACTTCTCGTCGAAAGGCACGGGGATACCCCACCACACTCTCTCAACGGGCCTCGCCACAGAGATGTCTCTGAGCCCCTCGCTCTTCAACTTGGAGATAACCTCCTGCGCGTAGTGCCTCGGGTACACTATATTCCTGTTCTCGAGAACGTCTAGTAAGTAGTCTTTAAACTCACTTAGCTTATAGTAGTAGGTCTCCTCCTCCATGTACTCGAGCGGCTTGTTGTGGAGTGGGCAGTAGGGCTTATCCTCAACTACTACGTACTCGCCTGGAGAGTAGTACTTCTCGCACTCGACGCAGTAGAGCCCGCTGTACTTGGCCTTGTATATGTAGCCCTTCTTGTATATATACGTAAAAGCCTCTTTCACGGTCTTCTCGTGGAGCTCGTCTGTTGTCCTTATGAAGTAGTCGTAAGATATGTCTAGGCTCTTCCAGTACTTCTTAAAGACCTCCGCCATTTCATCTACAAATACTTTGGGGTGCTTGTTCTGAGACTCAGCTACTCTCTGTATTTTCAAGCCGTGCTCGTCGTTGCCAGTTAAGTAGAAGACCTTAGCGCCGGTTAGCCTCTTAAACCTCGCCAAGACGTCTGCAAACAGCGTTGTGTAGGCGTGGCCCACGTGAGGCAGGGCGTTGGGGTAGTATATGGGTGTCGTGATGTAAAATACCTCCACTCTTATCACTCACGCCGCTTCTAGATTGTCACGTAAAATACGAGTAGTAGTTACCTTTTAACTATTTCCTCTAGCCTACTCGTAATCTGCCTCACTCTCCACTTAACATACGCCATGAAGTACTTGAGCAGGAGCTTAACGGGGAGGTGTGCCGGCGAGTTCATGTGCAACTTCATTATGTCCTCTGCCCAGTAGACAGTGTGGTCAAACATTACTTTGAGCGCCTCGATGTGCTCGGGTTTTAACTGGTCTCGGAGAAACCACTTATTCCTCTTCAGTGCCCCCATAGGCACGAAGAACATGGGCACAATAATGCTCCTGTAGGGCCTGAGCCTCTCTACTAGCTCAATTGTCTTTACAACGTCGTCGCTAGTCTCTTCGGGCATACCCAGTATTACTGTGGCGGCTGGGACAATCATGTTCTCGTGCATAATTCTAAACGCGTCTTCTACTATTTGAGGCCACATTTCAACTGGATACGGCTTAGACTTACCCACCATTATGTCTCTCGCTAAGCGCGGACTCCCCGTCTCAATACCAACCTCTACACCAATTATCCTCCTGTAGTCGTTTAGGATCAGCTCGCGCGTGAGCTTAGAGATCAGCTTGTAGTTCTCCTCGGCGTACTTCACAGTGGCGAGGCTCACGTGAGCCCACGCGAGGCTCCTCCTCTCTCCAATTCTCTTAACGACCTCTTCATGTAGCCTCAGCACGGGTTCAGGTCTGGGCTTTACTCCGTCAGCGTAGTAGAGTAGCACGTCCTCGCTGTGCAGTATAACGCTCTTCACTCCAGCCCTCACATTCACCTCTACTTCTGCGAGGATCTTCTCCAGCGGCATAAATCTGAGCGGTCTCAGCGTGACGCTGCAGAATTTGCAGCCACGAGGACACCCCCTCATGATCTCTACGAGGCCGTTAACGCTAGCGCCTCTAATTACCGGTATCTCGTTCACGCTGGGCGCGTTGTCTACTCCCACGTAGACGTAGCGCGGCAGCTCCTCGCCTCTCAGAGCCTTCTCGACGAGCTCCACTACTACTTTCTCGCCCTCGCCGTCTACAATCGTGTCTACACCCCACTTTTCAGCCAGCTCCAGCTCGTAGAGCCACTGCCACGCCGCGGGACCCCCTACAATTATCTTCACGCCTCTATGCTTAGCCTCTCTCACGACTGGGCTGTTCATGAGCCTGAAAAAGCTCCTCCTATTGACGGGCTCTATTCCAGTTATGCTCCACCACTCACTACTAGGTGGCCCGTACGCGAAGAAGTCGTGGTGTCCAATTAGGAGAACTCTCATCGCGTCTAGGTGCTTGTGCAGGTGATCAGGGTCTATTACTGCCGCGTTAAAACCAGCCTCCTGGAGAGCCGCCTCTATTTTTCTCAGCCCATAGGGGGCTTCTACGGGCCTCCCCAGCTCATCTACTTTTAGCTTCGGGGCGCAGATGTAGAGCCACAGCCTCTCGGGCATTCTTATTGGCGGCCCAGTCGCCACGAAGCCCAGGAACTCCTTACCGTGGTGGTTACTCATCATAGTCCTATCTGATGTTATCACCACCTCGAACCTCACACTAAACCACCACGACTTTACTCACCAGTGAGCGGGGTACTTGATTTATAAGCTCACTACTAGACACTAGTACAGCGACTGCTTCACTCGATGCAAGCTGCTTCTCCAACTTCTCCGCGAGGCTACTACTAGAAGTGTAGACTTCGAGTGTAAACGTGTAGTTCTCGTGGAGGAAGTCTCTCAGAGACTCGAGAGCTCTAGGAGAGCTGTGCGAGGCGAGAATAATCTTTAAACCACGCGGACCGTGAAGCCTTAAGAGCTCTCTCAACTTGTCAATTACACCCGGCGTGACCTCGCCGTAGACTAGAACTGTAGCTGAGGGCCTCCTGTACTGCCTAGAAGTACTCCCTATTCCCAACTCTCGCACCTCGTTAGTGTCTATAGATACAGTGATCGGGGGTATTATAAGAGTTACTAGAGCCCGCAGCGCCCTCTGGTTAATAGGCGTCTTAGTCGTGCATTAAGTAGTGGTGTGCGCGCTTGGAGCTTTCACTAGCTGAGAGAGTGAGCGCTTATATCGGGAACGTGGAGCTCTTCATTGAGGAGGCCTCTAGTAAGGGTATTCCACGTGAGGCTCTACACGTATTTAGCCTCGCGAAGAGCTATTTGAGCGACGCTAAGTACTACTTTGAGAGAGGAGACTACATTACGAGCCTTTCGTGCATAGCGTACGCGGAGGGACTACTAGACGCGTTGAGATACCTGGGGCTGGTTAAAGGCTCGTGGAGAGGGCTCACCGAGCTCTCGAAGAGACCTAGAGTACTAGTAGCTGGTAGCTTCGAGTTCCTACACCCCGGTCACATAGCCCTACTAAAATACGCGTGGCAACTAGGAGAGGTCTTTGTCATAGTCTCGCGAGATGTTAACTTCGAGAAGTTCAAAGGCAGAAAGCCCGTTATGAGTGAGAGAGACCGCCTCGAACTAGTGAGTAGTGTGAAGTACGTGAGTAGCGCTGCTCTCGGAGACGTGTCAGACTTCCTCAAGCCACTCGAGGAGTTAAAGCCCAATATAGTGCTCCTGGGGCCAGACCAGTGGATTGAGCCGCAGAAACTCGAGGAGGAGTTGAAGAAAAGAGGTCTCGTAGACACTAGAGTAGCTAAATTCCCCGAGAGAGTTGGCAAGTGGAGCTCTACTAGTGTGTTCACCGAGTTGAAGAGGAGACTATGTACTGATAACTCCTCTCCTCGGCTAAAATAGACTCTAAGTACTTACTCCTAGCTTCTCTCTCACTCGCTACACTCCTCAAATACTCCCTCACGCTCTTCACGAGCTCTTTAACGTCAACGTCTGGCTTGTACCCTATGTGAGCACCGTAGGCTCTGAGCGCCTTGACTACTTCGACTACCAAGTAGCCGACGTTGTAGGCGTCTCTTACAGCATCCTCGTCTTCTAAGGGGTCTGAGCTGTGAGTGTAAGCCATGCTCCAGGGCGGTATGACTACGCCCATGCTGTTCATCACCGACATCAAGTACGCCACCGTCATGAACACCCCGCTGTCCGCGCCCGTTACTATAAAGCCCGCTACTTTACCCTCTAGTAGACTCCTCCCAGCGTGGAATATCATGTTCTCGAGTGAAGTGAGCCTGTCAATGAAGTTCTTGAGGACTCCGCTGGGGGCGTACCAGTAGGCTGGAGTAGCGAGAATAAAGCCGTCAGCTCTAATTGCCTGCTCAGCCAGCTTGTTGAAGTCGTCGTCGCTTATAATACACGGGAACTTGCAGTACTTCACACTGTCCGATGCACAGCCAATACACGGTTTAATACTGTACTCGTAGAGGTATACGAGCTCTACTGCGCCACCGGCATCTCTAACACCTCTAATAGCCACTTGAGCTAGCTGCGCCACGGAGCCGTACTTTCTAGGCGACGCTATAAAGACGAGTACTCTGGGCCTAGAACTCTCCTTCACACAAATCCACCTCGCTAAGCACTACTCCCGGAGAAGAACAGTTATTTTCACAACACCTTTAAAAATAGTAGCGTGAGTAGTCCCAGTGGAGAGGGTGCTCCTCGTGGAGCGTGAATACCCAAAGTACAGCATAGCCGCTGTCGGCGCAGTGTTAATTAATAGCAACAGAATTCTCCTTGTCGAGAGGGCCTACCCTCCAGGTGCTGGTAAGTGGTCTATTCCAGGCGGCGTTATTGAGCCCGGAGAGAGAATTAGAGACGCCGCTAGGAGAGAACTACTAGAGGAGACGGGGCTCGAGGCCGAGCCTCTCGGCATACTGTGGATACTCAACAATATTGTGCGAGATGAGAGCGGCAGAGTAAAATACCACTACGTCATAGTAGACGTCCTCTTCGACCCGAGTACTGTGCGAGGCGAGCTCAAACCAGGAGGGGATGCGAGGGCTGTATCGTGGTTCACGCTCGAAGAAGCCGCAAACTCGCCTAGAGTGTCGAGGACTGTTAAGAGACTACTCTGGAGAATAGAGAAATACGGACTCACGTACATTCCACTAGAAGGAGTAGACCACGAGACTACGGGGTGATTTAAAACTCGGAGTGCAAGTAAGCTAGGAGTAGGGGCTTCTCGCCGCCTCGACGGAGCTACTAGTATTCAAGTGCACGCGCTGTGGAGAGGCTTACGGCGAGCCCAGAGTAAAGTGCCCTCTCTGCGGGGGCTTTGTGAGAGCCGAGTACAGTAGAAGTAGAAGTAGGAGAGAGTGCACTGGAACCGGTGCCTGGAAGTACTGCTCAGACTTACCACCACTAAGTAAAATCGTATCGCTAGGCGAGGGAAATACTCCTCTCGTTGAGTCTACTAGTGTAGCGCGGGAGTTACGCGTCTACTTTAAAGACGAGGGGAGAAACCCTACTGGTAGTATTAGAGATCGCGCGGCCAGCGTCGTAGTGAGCCACGCTACTAGCACCGGGGCTAAGGGGATTATAGCTGCGAGTGACGGTAATATGGCGGTCAGCGTAGTCGCGTACTCCGCGAGGGCCGGGTTTAAAGCCGTAATTCACGCCCCCGCGTGGATTGACTGGGAGAAAGCCCTGCTAATTAAAGTCTACGGGGGTAGCCTCGTAGTAGAAGACAAGAGTATCGATGTACTAGTGAGAGAAGTCGAGGAGAGAGCTAGAGAGAAGAGGTTGTATAATGCTACTAGCACGTGGAATACTCTGAGTATTGAGGGCTTGAAGACTCTAGCATATGAAATTGTAGAGCAACTAGGTAAAGCCCCCAGAGCCGTCTACGTGCCGCTGGGGAGCGGCTTAACGTACTTGTCTCTGTATATCGGGTTTAGAGAGCTCGCTGAGCGCGGATTGATCTCGAGAACACCACTACTAGTGGGAGTTGAGCACTGTGGTAATCCAAAGTACGCTGAGCACTTCGGGGCGAGTAGTAAGTGTAGAGAAGAGGCGTATCCAGGCTTGAGGTATAGTACTCCACTAATTTACGACTTCGTAGTCGACGCTATTGCCGAGACCGGGGAGGTAGTGGTCGTTACGTCTAGAGAGACCATTAGAGCGGCTAAAGCGCTCACCTCTAGCGAGGGTCTCTTCACCGAGATCTCTTCTGCTGTTTCACTAGCAGGCTTTCACCGCTACCCCCTCGACGAGGCCGTCTTAGTGCTGTTTGGTCACGGATTGAAGTCCGCTTCAAACTACACTAGACCACTACGCCGGAGGTTCACTGAGCCCTTTGTAGGAGTCACTAAGAGACTAATAATAGAGGTCTTGAAGTCCAAGCCGGGTTTAACGGGCTACGAAGTGTGGCGGTCACTGGGACTCAATATCTCTCCTCAAGCAGTGTACCAGCACTTAAAAGAGCTCGCTGAAATGGGCCTTGTTAAAGTCGCTACTGAGAG
>Ga0080008_138494_pt1 | contig 42532 bp, 49 predicted proteins | sample ConCONMetagenome_FD_69211 | JGI IMG/M metagenome (GOLD analysis project Ga0080008, IMG submission 69211) | Hot spring microbial streamer communities from Conch Spring, Yellowstone National Park, USA - CON_C (SPADES assembly) (version 2) | ecosystem: Environmental > Aquatic > Thermal springs > Hot...
CGAGAAGAGAGCCTGGCTATTAAACTACTTCTACCAGTTGCCAGCACTAATAAACGGGCTCTTAGTACTAATAGCTGAGCTCCCATTCGGCGAGGAGAAGCTATGGCTTGGATCAATCGAGTTCGTTGTCGACGCCATGATACTACTAAAACACAGAGTTGAAGAGGGCTTTTTAACGAGAATACTAGAAGTGAGAAAAGCGCGCGGAGTACCAATACACATAGCTGAGACGTACTTCACTATAATTGAAGACCTAGGAATATCTGTCTTTGTGCCGCCAGTACTCGGAGAAATACCATACGAGCACGGAGAAATAGCCCCAGTATGTAGTGAGCTGGTAAAGATTATTGGACACTACCGTAGGGGGTTTATAGTAAACGTCTTCTACCCAGCTGAGCCCGGAGCTGGGTTCGAGGCATTACTAGGTATACTGGCACTAGCTGTGAAGAACAATATGAGAGCTCTAGTAATTAGCTACACTAACCCCTCGCAACTTCTACTCGAAGTCCTGAAGCACAGGCTTGTGAGAAGCGGTCTGAGTAGTGAGAGCGCTGAGAGGATACTAGAAAAGCACATGACTATTACAGCACTAAATCCCTTTGCACACAGCCTCGCACAGCTAACTGCACGTGAACAAGCGCTAATAGAGCAGATTAGACCGGACATCGTGGTATTTCACGGAGTACACTTATCCAGGCGTACAGATGGAAATTACGCGAGATTTCTAAAAGAACTCTTTAATGAAGCAATGTACTTGAAGTCGAAGGGCATAACTGTCTTTAGAGTAGGTAGCTGTCTCGACGAGTACTCCTGCAACGCGGAGACAGCTATTTCAGATGTCACATATAAATTTGAGAGAGAGCTGAGAGAAGACGGCAGTATTTCTACTAGATTACACGTCTACAGGAGGTTTAGAGACCCAGTAGTATTCCCGGAGAGAGTTGTTAGAGAGTGCATTGAGCAGTGGTTAAGTACTATAAGAGAGTACGCGAGAAGACTCTAAACTACTATTAGCATTTTCACAATTACCCTGAAGATGGCGTAGAGAGCCAGCATTACTACAAACGACCTGAAACTGTAAGTATACGAGCCCCCCCGCACGCAGCCAATAAATACTGATATTAAGAGCAGTGATAGAATAGAGAGATTGTCGAGTAGAGTGTATATTCTCGGGTCGTAAGTAAAGGATATTGCTAGGGGTACTGGAAAGCCCTGTGGACCAGTGACTCCGCGTATTAACTCCAGTATTTTAGTGAAAACTCTGTCTATGTACGCGAGAAAGCCACCTATAACTGCTACTAGCCCAGCCATAACGGCTTCAAGTGTTCTCGCGAAGCCCCTCACTCTAGAGACCTGAGTGTTTAGTCTCTCATGGCTCGACGTGAACAGCTTCAACATTTCCGGTGTAGCGCCAAGTCTAAAAACAGCTAGTAGCGTCTCAAGGTAGGAGGCGTGAAAAGTACTGGGAGCCCTCATGACGATGCCTCTTCTCAGCCTCTCAGACATGTAGCCCGTAGTAATAGTCCTCGTGAACCTGGAAGCTCTCCTACCATACCTCGCAGCACTCCTCTCTAGTAGGCTAACAGGGTTCTCTCCAGTGGCTGCCGCTGTGGATAGAGCCTCCGAGGAGACTCTTACAAACGTATCGTACAGCGCTACGCGCCTATACTCGAGCTCGGAGAGCACGAGTGCGGGAGTAGTAGACACGGCTATAAGCCCCAGTGTCACGTAGCTCCAGTTCTCGGGGAGCTCTCTACCAGCTACTAGTGAGAAGACGTTGTAGAGCACTATACTCACGATTACCAGGAGAGCTACTAGAGAGACTACTCTGAGCCTCCTCGAGGGCTTTATAATGAGGCTCGAGGGGAGGAGACTGAGTATTACAGCGTAGAGAGTAAAGAATGTAAAGACTTGCACTGCGAGGGAGACTCCTAGTACTAGTAGGAGGCTACCAGCCATAACTGGAGCTATGGCTGAGACTATTACGGGCACGAAGAGGTAGGCGAAGAGAGAGGCTCCTACTATTATTGTGAAGTTGCCCACGAGTCCAGATACTCGAGACTCAAACCACGAGTAAATAGCGTCAAAAACCCTCTCCGCCACGCTACTGTAGTCCGCGTGAGTTGTAGTTGCAATTACGACTCTCCGCAAGTGATTCGCGACTCTCTCTGAGGGGTGATTCGCGAATACTCTGTCAAGCGCGCTGAGCAGCGAAGTGTGAGTTATAGTGGCTATTTTCCTCGCAAATCTAATCTCTCTCGCTAGAGCCGGCAGCGCCACGCTGTTTTCTACTAGTGAGAGTATATCGTAAATAGGCATTTTGAGCGCTGAGAGAACGCGGAGTAGTATTACTACGTAGGGTAGCTCGACTTCAACGCGAGTTTTTCTCTGAGAACTCCACGAGTACACGAGTATACTTGGTAACACGAGTAGAACTACTAGTAGGGAGAGTAGTGTAATTATAGTAGTAACTAGGAGCGCGTTAAAGCCGACTAATACTGTGTATAGAATCGCTACAACTAGCAGAGCTACTAGTAGTACTTGACAGTACATGACCGCTAAGCGCAGCGCTCTAATTTCACTACTCTTCAAGCCCCTGCTCGTGAGGAGTAGAGACTTGATCGCTAGTTGACGCGTGTACTCCTCGTATCTGCGGAGTAGTGTATTCAAGTGTAGTGTGAGAATAGAAGTTAAGACGGCGAGTGGTAGTAAGTAGAGTAGGTGTCTAGAGTAAGCCAAGAACACTAGAGCTATAGGGATCGCCACGCCGAGATTTAGTAGTAAGACGCTGTTGTCACGCAGTCTCCTAGTGAGAGAAGCCGCGAGAGCCCTGATTTTAACTAGGTGCACACACAACCACTCTCACTCAACTACACTATTCACTACCTAGCGCTAAAAACTACTAGTCGAGTCGTCACGTAGAGGAGAGCTTCTCGGCGAGCTTCTTGTAGAGTATTTCAGCGAGCTCTTTGTATGAGGGGGTCTCGAGAGTGGGGTCTACACTGAGCGCCTCTCTGTACACCTCTTCGAGAGTACTAATCATAGCTCTATACTCTCTCTCCAGTAAATCTCTAGTGACTCTGTGAGCGAGCTCTATTCTCTCAATAAACTTAAAGCTCCTAATTGGGTTTTCTACTACACGCTCAATTCTATCTGCACTGGGATTATAGGTGAATACTGGCTTAACTATGTTCTCGTCTTGAACGTAGACCTCGTGCCTGAAAGCTCTCTTACCATTCCTCTCAACTATATTTGTCTTAACGAAGACATTTAGCATTTTAGCTACTTGGGGGTCTAGTGATATTGGAGGTGAGAGGAGCCTCAGGAGGGCTGCCTCGGGGCTCTCCGCGTGGAAAGTAGTAATAGCGCAGTGTCCTAGTAGTATTGAGTGAGCCCACTCGCGGGCCTCTTCACCCCTGATCTCGCCTACAATAATGTAGTCCTCCGAGAGCCTCACACTAGTCTTGAGGAGGTCGAATACTGCTATCTTGTACTCACCGTACTCTCTAGTAGTTGTCCTAGTCCAGTACGTCGCGGAAATTCTAATTTCCGGCGTGTCCTCGACTGTAAACACTCTACTACCGGGTGGTATTAGTGCGAGCAGCGCTGTAGCTAGTGTCGTCTTACCAGTCATTAAGCCACCAACTATTAGTATAGGGACTTTGTACTTCACCATAAGCCAGAGAAAGGCTGTTTCTTCAATACTAAGTGACCCTAGGTGTATTAGCTTGAGAACACTCCACGGGGTCTCGGTGAGCTTTCTAATATCAATAGTAGCACTCCTCCTCATAGTTATATCAGAGGAGAACACAATAGAGATTCTCGCCTCGTACCTGGGCTCAATAAAACTAGCTAGTGGCATAGCCTCTGAGAGGGGCCTACCGGCCGCAGTAGCGAATCTGAGAGCTAATTCTACAGCTTCCTCTTGACTCAGTGTAATATTAGTCTCTAGCCTCCCGTAGACTCTGTGGTGTATTTGTACTGGCTTATTACTCATAATGTGCACGTTAATGATATTTGGGTCTAGGAAAAACGCCTCGATAACATCGTACCCAGTGTACTGCCTCTCAATAATGTGCTTAATTCTCTCGTCACTAACTCTCTCTAAGAGGTCTACAAGAGACTCCTCTCCGACGAGGACATCGTACAGCTTCTCCTCGATCTTAGAGAGCTCTCTCATAGCTACTGGATCCTGTACAATAGTGTCAAACACTATGTACAAGTCTCTCGTGATACACACTGTGTAGAGGGGTTTCTTAGATGACGGGACACTATAAGTCTCAATACACTCCAGTCTCGTAGCTGGAGGCTTAATTACCTTTAACTTAACGCTCTCGAGATCAATGCTCATGAGTAGAGGCCCTATATCCAAGTTTATTGTTTAATGAACTAGTTAAAATTCTCTAGGGCTTTTAGGGTTACCGGGGGCTCTACTCGCGCGCTAGTCTCTCCTCAATGAGGAACTCTACGCTACTAAGGTCTAGTGTCCTCTCTACAAAGTCGCTACTACACTCAGCGAGTAGTAGTAAGTAGAGGCCTTCTACAGTACTACTCTTTAAAACCCTGATTACAGTGCACTTCTCACCGAGAGCTCTGAGATAGCTCTCGATATTACTAGTTCTCAGAGCAACTGCTACGATATCTGAGTAGCCGTAGAGTAGTGTAGCGAGCTCGGTGAGAGCCTCGTACTCGCCTGGAAATAGCGAGACCAGGTCCTCTCTACTACTAATACTAGTAACGCTCTCTGCGCACTTCTTAACCCAGTTGCACAGCGAGGACACCATTAACTTGTTCTCGGAGATGTCTAGTAGTAGGGGAAACATTCTACACGCGAGTGGCTTCTCACTGTGTATTCTACAAGACCTCGTAGAGTTGTCGTAGAATGGACAGTAGCCTCTGATAACCCACCTGTAGAGACCACTCTCGAGTCTACTGAATTCCAATTTAACACCTGCGTGCTCAGCTAAGATCTTGTAGTAGTAGACCTCGTGTGGTAGTAGTATGGGCATTTCTCTCAAGTCGCTAAAGTAGCAACACTCGCTACAGCGTAGACAAGTAAATCTAGAACAAGTAGTCAACTCAACACCTCTCTAAGTAGGGGAGAGGAGCACGCTTACTTAAAAATGCCCTCACGTGAATAGCATATATGCAACCTTAATTAGACTCTGAAGAAAGCGCAAATAACTCACCACGCCCGTAGGATCTTTAGCTACTTAGCGTCGTAGTTGTAATTGAGAGTGCTGAGACCGCCAGTGCCTGATACGTGTGATGACTAAACAGTCGACTGAGTAGTGCTCTGCGCGCGTGATCAGGCGGCGGAGCACTCAGAGAGCGAGTTGCGAGTAAGCGCCTTGCTAGTATTATTAGGGCTGTTAGTCTCGGGCCTGTGATTAGTTCTTGTGGTGTACTCGTTGAGTTTTTAACTGTTCAAGAAGAGAGCACTTAGTTTTCTAAGAGACTGCGATTTAGTTTTTATTTCGCGCAGACCGGTTCACGCGCAGAAGACTTGTTGACGTCTTAAAAAGTATTTGATTTACTAGTAGACTCGCTGAAAACTAGTGTTTTCTGCTAAATAGTGCTAAGCTTAGAAGCCAGATCACGAGTACTACTAGTACGAGAACTCCGCTTAGTTCAAGCGAATTCCAAGAGATCTCTATTGGCTCTTCACCTTCTAAATACTTGAATACCGCGTCCACGGCGAACATGATAGTCGCCCCCCACGAGATTAGTGCTAGTTTAGCTAGACTACTAGGACCAAATTTCACTGATACGTAGTATAGTAGTGTTGCAACTAGTGAGAAGAATAGTAGCACTATAAGCCACACTTCAACTACACACCTCTCTGCATACTCGCAGTACTGAGTGTGGTAGTTAGTTGCTTAATTGGCGTTACTCTAATTTGAATTCTCCTAGTAAGTCCTAGTACTAGAAGCCAGGCTCCCGTTACGGCTAGTGTCATTGCACCTCCAACTATAGTCACCTCGTTAATAACTACTGGAATGTCCTCGGGGCTCTTTATAGCTGTTAAGAAGGGGGGCCACGGCGCAATCTCTCCATGCCACGCGTGCTCAGCTACTAAGACTAGCGCGCCACCTAGCATCAAGTACACTAGGACATCTAATCTGGCTCTCTCAGCGCCACGCCAAAGCCTCTTGACAACTGCGAGTACTACTCCTACTACTAGTGGTGTTATAAAACACGCCACTCCCATCACCAGGTACACCTATTACTAATAAAGGTGCACCTTTATAAGTTTTGAAATTAGTGACTGTGAAAGCTATAAGACTCTCTCTGCAGAGTTATATTACTGGTGAGTACTCAGTTGATCGTGTCTATTAAGAAGAGTAGGCCCGGGTCGTATAAAGTAGACGTGTATACTGAGTACGCACAGCCACTCACGTCGTATAGTGATGTAAAAGCTGTTTACTTAGATGATAAGCCTCTAGGAGACTTCGAAGAAGTACACGTCGAGGCCCTCTTGATTAAGTACTCGAAGGAGAGGGGAGAAGTGCACATTTACACTAGAACTACGTAGAGGTCTCACAGAGCTCTCTAATAGTAGCTCTAAGCCCCTCTTCGAGTAGTACTCTAGGGTGGAAACCTAGTAGCCTCCGGGCTTTAGTTATATCAGCCCAGCTCTCTCTAATATCACCTGGTCTTGGAGGAGCGTGCACTACTTCCACGCCCGCGCCTACAAGCTTAATTATAATTCTAGCCAAGTCTACTATGCGAGTTGGAACACCAGAGCCGGCGTTAAGGACCTCGCCGAGAGGCGCCTTCTCAATTACTAGTTCTACTAGGCGTGAAACGTCATCTACGTGTATAAAGTCCCTGGTTTGAAGCCCGTCACCATACACTACTAGGGGCTCGCCTCTACACGCACTAGTAGTAAACTTCGTGATAACGCCAGCGTAAGTCTCGCTCTGACCCGGGCCGTACACGTTAAAAGGCCTTATAATAGTGTACTTTAAGCCCAGTCTACCGTAGAATTCTACTACCTGCTCGCTCATTAACTTGCTGAGACCGTAGGGTGAGAGTGGTCTTAGCGGGTGATCTTCTGGTATAGGCGTCTTGACGGGGTTGCCGTAGACGGCCGCTGAGCTGAAGTGTACTAGTAGTTTACTGTGCTCTAGGCAAGACTTGGCCACGCTAGCCGTACCCCCCACGTTGTTATCAATATACTCAGCTGGCTTCTGAAAAGACTCCTCGACACTGACATAAGCCGCTGCGTGTACAACTACATCTGAGCTCTCAACTAGAGACTTCATAGTGTACTCGTCTCTCACATCACACTTAGTAACCGGGATATCGACCTCTCTGAGCTTAAATAGAGCCCTGCTAGTGGCCCTCTCAAGCGCGTCTACGACTGCTACGCTGTAGCCTCTCCGCTTTAAGTACACTGCGAGGTTGTACCCAATAAAGCCCGCTCCACCAGTAATGAGGACTCTCAGTGGAAAAACACCTACTTCAAGTACTTCTCCACGAGGTAGTCTACTAGGTCCTCTGGCCTGTACTCTGAGCCGAGAGACGTCTTCAGGAGCTCCTTGGGCGCGAATACCGCGCCGTACTTGTGTATCCTCTCTCTCTGCCACTCTCTAATACTCTTAAAGTCCCCGCTAGCCACTCTCTCGTAGAGGTTTATTTCTCTAATCATAGCCTTTCTCATCATTGCCGCTACTATATTGCCCAGCGTGTAGGTGGGGAAGTAGCCTATACTACCCATACTCCAGTGAATATCCTGTAGCACGCCCTCACTGTGAGTACTAGGCTTCACTCCGAGGAGCTCCTCCATGTAGTTGCCCCAGAGCTCCGGTAGATCTGAGACTCTAATCTCACCGGTGAGTAGTAGCTTTTCGAGCTCAGCGCGGAGGACAATGTGCATATTATACGTCACTTCGTCAGCGTCGACTCTAATTAAACTAGGCTTTACTGTGTTAAAGTAGTAGTAGACGTCTTCCAGCGTGTACTTCTCAATGAAGTCTAAGTGCTCTCTGAGAACTGGATATATGTACTCAATAAACTCCCTACTCCTCCCCACAATATTCTCCCAGAACCTACTCTGACCCTCGTGAACTCCCAGACTAGCCCCATCAGCTACAGGTGTGTAGGAGAGTGCGGGGTCTATTTGTAACTGGTAGAGTGCGTGTCCAAATTCGTGAATTACAGCTGTGAGCGTCCTCTTGAAGTCCACGCCCTCGTACCTAGTAGTTATCCTCACATCGAATACCCCCATGTCTATTGTGAAGGGGTGTGCAGAGACGTCTAGCCTCCCCCGCTCTCCAAGCGGGTAGCCTAGTATTTCGAGAACCCTCTTGTTGACAAGCTCTATTTTCGCGACGTCGTACTTGACTTCCTCTAGTGGGTGTGTTCTCGGGTACCTCTCCTCCGAGAGGACTTTCTCAACTACCCGCTTGAGCTCAGACTTCAAGTAACTCAGTATTCTATCTACTTCCTCCGTTCTCAAGCCCTCTTCGTAGATGTCTAGTAGCGCGTCATAGGGGTGTTTATCCCAGCCGAGGCAGTCTGCCGCTTTCCTAGTGAGGTCAAAGATCTCCTCGAGGTGCGGCTTAAACAAGTCAAAGTCGTTTTTAGCCTTAGCCTCACGCCACACAATCATAGCCTCCTGCGTTACTTTAGCTCTCTCAGCTACAAGCCACGGCGGGAGGGACTTAGCTATTCTAATCATTCTCCTGAGTACTCTCACAACACCCCTCTCGTAGACGTTAAGAAACTCAAAGCTATCAGCCAGCTCTACGAGCTCTACGAAGTCGGGTCTTAGGAGTAGCTGCTGCCTCAAGAGCGCTAATTCAGCTCGCGCAGTAGCCCTGTCTCTCACGCCTTCACGAGGCATGTAGGTCTCGCTGTCCCACGACATTAGTGAGAGTGCGTGTGATATACTCCAAATAGTCCTGTACTTCTCGAGTATCTTCTTTACAATGGGGTTTTCAAAGACCAAGCACAGCACCACTTAGAGTTACAAGCGGCGAGTTTAAATACAGTGCCGCGCCTCAGCGCTAAGCTATATAGCCTCACCACTGCATACTCTACACGGGCGCGGTGTCTACTAGTGTGGAGACTTAGAGTCTGCAGTGTAGAGGAGACGAAGTGGATTGACGAAGAGGCCTCTAGGAGAGGCGTTGACCACGCACTACTAATGGAGGACGCTGGCTCCGCTGTTTTCAGCCTTATTTTGAGAGTCTTCGGGATTAGAGGCAAGAAGTTCACTGTTATCGCGGGTACTGGTAATAACGGTGGCGACGCGCTAGTAGCCGCTAGGAGAATCTACGCTCACGGAGGGCGCGTAGAGGTCTTCGTAGTCGGCGACCCCGAGAAGTACAGAGAGCCCGCGCGAGGAAACTACGAGTTGGCGTGTAAACTGGGGATTCCACTGAGAGTTGTCAGGGGCGAGGGCGATCTCCCGGAGCTAGAGAGGTCTCTCCGAGACTGCGACGTCGTGGTAGTTGGGCTTATTGGTATAGGACTCAGGGACGAGGTATCGGGCTTAGCTAGACTAGTTATTGAGGCCGTGAACGGGTCTGGAAAGCCAGTTGTGAGTGTTGACATAGCCTCTGGTATTGATGGGAATAACGGTAGAGTCAGAGGAGTAGCCGTCAAGTCCACGTACACAGTCACATTCGGCTTACCCAAGTACGGAAACATACTCTACCCCGGATACTACTACTGCGGCAAGCTGCACGTCTCACACCTATCATACCCACCAGACCTCCTGGACTCCGACAAGATCACTGTTGAGCTGAACACTCCAGTAGCCCTTCCAGGAAGAGTCAGGTGGGGTCACAAGGGGGCTTTCGGCAAGCTCCTAGTAGTAGCCGGTGCCAGGTACTACTACGGAGCACCCTACTACAGTAGCTACTCGTTTCTCAAAGCTGGTGGAGGCTACTCGAGACTCGCCACGCCAAAGAGTGTCGTGCCAGTTCTCGCGGCTAAGTGTAGTGAAGTAGTGTACCACCCAATGGAGGAGACTGAGGAGGGTACATTAGCGTACAGGAACTACGAGTCAATAATGAGCATTATAAGAGAGCACGGAGTAGACATCGTAGTGCTGGGTTCCGGCACCTCTCTAAACTCCGAGACGCAGGAGCTTATTAGAGCGCTCGCGGAGTCTATTGAGAGGCCTGTTATTATTGACGGAGACGGCTTGACTGCTATTTCCAAGAACCCGGAGGTCTTGAAGAAGAGAAGGGCTCCTACAGTTCTCACACCACACCCAGTAGAGTTCACTAGGCTCACCGGCGTGAGCTTAGAGGCTCTTCAAGAAGACCCTGTAGGCTCTGTGAAGAGGGCTTCGCGGGAATTAAACTCCTACATTGTACTCAAAGGCGCACACTCACTCATAGCTCAACCAGACGGCAGAGTCTACATTAACATGACGGGCAACCCCGGCATGGCTAAGGCCGGTATGGGGGACGTCCTCAACGGCGTAATAGCCGCTATGTACGGTATCGGGCTGAGAGACGTCGGCGAGGCTACTCGCATGGGTGTCCTAGTACACGGCTTAGCGGGAGACCTCGTAGCCGAGGACGTAGGCGAAGACGGCGTCACACCGGACAGCGTCCTCGAGTACCTGCCCCGAGCCGTAAGACTACTAAGAGAGAGGCCAGAGTGCATTGTCGAGAAGTACATGCCAGGTGAGATCTAGAGTGTGAGTGCCAGCGAGTGCGCCGTGAAGCCTTTTAAGCGCGAGTACCTGCGCGAAGTGTTGAGAATCGAGGCCGAGTGTTTTAGCCCGGAAGAGCGCTACTCTAGGCGCGTCTTCGAGTGGTACTTGCTACTAGAGCCCATATTCTACATTGCTGAGTGTGGTGAAGAGGTAGTTGGCTACGTCCTCGCGACTATACGGGGAGACACTTGCTACGTTGACTCAATAGCTGTGAGAGAGAAGTGGCGTAGAAGAGGCATTGGCGCAGAGTTGTTGAAGAGAGCTCTGAGCGAGTGTAGATCTCGCGGCGCTAAGAGAGCAGTGCTCGAAGTAGCTGTCGACAACGAGCCCGCGCTGAGACTCTACTCTAAACTGGGTTTTAGGGTTAAAGAGGTTATTCCGGAGTATTATCCGAGTAGAGACGCCTACTTAATGGAGAGAGAATTATGAGTATTAAGCCACTAATACCAGTAGACGTCGTTATTGATAGTAGAGAGGACTCAAAACACCCAGAATTCAGGACTATGCTGGCACGTGAAGGGCTTCGAGTAGCTGTTAGAGAGCTACCTGTAGGCGACTTCCTCATAGTCGCGCCTCCAGGTAGGAGGAGTATTCTAGTTGAGAGGAAAACCGTTGACGACTTAGCTAATAGTATTAGAGATAACAGAATATGGGATCAGAGCAGGCTGCTACTCGAAGCCGCTGAGCGCGACGACCACCTAGCACTAATAGTAGTTGAGGGCGATCTCAGGAAACTAGAGAAGTACAGAGAGTGGAGAATACACGCTGTTCTGAGAGTACTAGACACAATAATACTGGACATGGGTATACCAGTCCTCTTCACACCCAGCAAAGAGGCGACTATTACGTGGATTGCCGCTAAAGCTAAGAGCCTGGGTAAACAGGGAGAGAAGCGCGTTATTAGACTGAGAGTTGAGAAGAAGCCTATGAGCTTAAACGAGAGAATACTATATGTCGCCGAGAGCGCGGCTGGGCCGATACTAGCTAGAAAACTACTCGCTAAGTTCAAGACTCTGAGAGCTCTCGCAAACGCCTCTGTCTACGAGCTCATGAGCGTCGAGGGGGTAGGCGAGACTAGAGCTCACGAAATATACGCGATATTCAATACGCCGTGGAGTGAAGACCATGGAGATCACTAGTGCTCTAAAACTAGCAGTACCAGTAGCGTTCTCGGCCACGCTGGCTAAAATCACGCTTGAGTGGTGGCTGAGAACGGGAGCTAGACTAGGCTTTGTTGGTCGAGACATGAATAAACCGGGTGAACACTACGCTGTGGAGGGTGGGGGGCTCTGGGTTATACTCTCCTCTGTCTTTGGAATACTCTGCTATATAGCACTCGACGTGTACCTCGAGAGCGATAAGAGCTCTATTCCACTACTCTCAGTAACTCTTACGCTACTACTAGCAGGTCTAGTAGGCCACATTGACGACTTACTGGGCTGGAAGAAAGGGATCTCCCCGTTTAAGAGAGTGCTCTTCACGATACCAATATCACTACCACTCGTAGCCGTTAAAGCCGGGCACACTGTGGTGGAACTACCTCTACTCGGAGTACTAGACCTCGGCTTATTCTACTCACTACTAGTAGTGCCGGTTGGCGTAGTGGGGGCTAGTAACGCCTTTAACATGATTGCGGGTTACAACGGTCTCGAGTCCCTGCAGGCAGTAGTTCTGCTCTCAGTGATCTCGCTACTAGCTGGTATTAGGAGAGACTACGATGTAGTATACCTCTCACTACCAGTAATAGCCTCAGTACTAGTCTTCTACGCGTGGTATAATAGATACCCCGCTAAAATATTCCCCGGGAACTCCTTCACGTATGGAATTGGAGCTTTCTACGTCTCGCTAGCCATATACTGGAATATGGAGAAGTACGCTGTACTCTCATTTACACTCTACTTCTTAGAGCTACTGCTCTTTCTCCGAGGGCTTCGACACGGCGTCTACAAGGAGAACTTTGCGAGAGTGCAGAGTGACTGGACTCTACTACCACCCTACGAGAGGTCTTATAGTGTAACGCACTTGGCTATTAAAGCCGTGAGGGCTATTAGGGGGAGTTGCCGCGAGGTAGACGTAGTGCTCTTTATTACGACACTTCAGCTACTAGTCTGTGTAGCGTCTCTCGCTGTGGTGTTAGCTATTGCTACTCGCTCTTAACTAGAATGCTTAACTAGAATGTACAAGTACACTGTACTGAGTAGTCCAATTAGGCTTGAAACTAGGAGTGCTACTCCGGGTCCTAGAGTAGTGTAGAGTAGTCCAGCTACTAGTGACGCTATAGAGGCGCCAATATTGTCTAGAATTCTCTGAATGCCAATAGCTCTACCCCTCACCTCTACTGGTAGCATGCGAGTCAGTAGGGCTGAAATAGCTGATCCGTGCATACTCGAGGAAACGGCGCCAATAAGCGAAGAGGCTACGAGGATCTCTAGTACTAGACTGCCCGTGAAGTAGGGTAGCGCGAAGAGCACTGCACTCGACACTATTCCTAGTGAGCCGAGAACAGCCATAGAGACAGCATTAGTTCTCTTAAATCTCAGTAGGAGCAACGAGGACATTACGCCGCCGAGCATCCCTACACTACTAATAACGCCCCACATGGGCTTCGAGACGCCGAGTACATCCATAGCGTATATTGCTCCGTAAGTAGAAGACACACCCACCGCTACTTGTAGTAGTATAGAAGTGTACACGTAGAGCTCTAGTGTTTTTACTAGTAGTGGCCTGTAGCCGGCTAGTTCAAGTACAAGCGAGCTGAGCTCTTTATCACGCGCAGTGTAGGTCTCTCTTAGGGCCTTAATTCTCAGAATTAGCACAGCCAGCGCCGTAAAGCCGTTAGCTAAGAAGCCCACGCGGAGACCAGTAGCGTTGTACTTCTCGTAGAGAACTCCACCAATAAACGGCATGAAGAGGCTGGGTATACTCGTGACTACGTTTAATGCGAGAAACCCCTTGAACTCCTTACCCCTCGGTACAGAGTCCATTACTATAGCTGTGAGTGCTGGCTGGTAGAAGTGCGATGCCTGGTCAAATACGTAGACGTAGAGAAAGGCCCTCCAATCCGGCACTACAACGTACAGAAATTGCGCAATTGTTACACACGCAGTCCCAATTATAATTGTCCTCGCTCTCCCAATGTAGTCTGTCAGTAGACTACCGGGTATTAGTGAGAGTGCGAGTGCGAGCATGCCAATACTTCTTATGTAGGCTATGTCCATGTCCGAGGCTCCGAGGTCTTTAGCGTACTTCGCGAAGAAGGGGCTTACGAGCCCTCCTGTAAGCGAGAAGAGAAGCCACGAAATAGCCATTACACCGACGTTTCCAGCTAAGAGCCCGCGGAGCTCGCTAATATACTCCTTTAGAGTCTCTCTCACTGGACACCTCCTTGGAGTAGGAGTGATGCAGAAAACGCTCGGTTAACTAGTGGAGATCGCTCTCTGCGGGGTGCCGTGAGCTGGCTAAATGGGCTCTCCGCGTAGTGCTCTCTCTACAAGCTCTTTAGCGTAGTCGTACCTTATTTTGCCGTCTCTAATCATTCTCTCGACGACTCTGTCCACTAGGTCCCCGGTAGCCCCCGCCATTATCGCTAAGTTTCTCGCGTGGAGTTTCATGTGGCCTTTCTGAATGCCCTCAGTAACGAGCGCTCTGAGAGCCGCTAGGTTTTGGGCTAGACCAACAGCCGCCATTACTTCTGCCAGCTCCTTAGCGCTGCTAACACCGAGTATTTTTAGCGCTATCTTGGCGGCTGGGTGTACTCTAGTCGCGCCACCCACAGTTCCCACCTGCAGTGGCAGTTCCAAGTAGCCGTTTAAGAAGCCCTCCTCATCTACCTCCCACTTACTGAGCGACTTATAGACGCCTGTTCTGCACGCGTAGGCGTGAGCTCCCGCCTCAATAGCCCTGTGATCCTGCGCCGTGGCTAGAGCCACGGCTATAATTCCATTCATGATTCCCTTGTTGTGAGTAACAGCTCTGTAGGGGTCTGCCTCCGCTAGTATCGAGGCTTCTTCAATTCGCTTAGCTACTTCAAGCCCACCGAGATTCTCAGCCGGCGTCCTAGCCCAGGCTCTCACAATTCTCCTCGTGGCGTAATTAGAAATTATTCCCAGCCTGGCCTCTCCACCAGTAATCTTCTCGAGGAGGGGCGCTATGGCCTCGACCATAGTGTTCACCGCGTTGGCCCCCATGGCGTCTCTCACATCTACAATTAAGTGAACCACTACAACTGGACCTCTACTAGTCTCCACGACTCTAACCTCCAAGTCTCTAGGCCCACCACCCAGCTTCACTAGCACGGGATCCTGCTGAGCCGCGTAGTCTAGTATCTCCTGCTTGTGCTCGAGTACCCTAGCTACTTTAGCGTACAGGGCTGTAACTTTAACTAGGTGTACTTGTCCAATCATCTCCTGAGGACCCGTCTCCGCGATAATACCCTTACCATACCTCAGCATTCTAGCCGCGTTAGTGGCAGCCGCCACGACGCTCGGCTCTTCTATAACCATTGGAACTATGTGGTCTCTTCCATTAATGAGGAAGTTAACGGCGACGGCAAAGGGGTACGTCATTCCTCCAATAACGTTCTCAATCATTCTCACAGCTGTGTCTTGAGGTAAGTTGCCGAAGTTTAGGAGAGTCTTAACTTCCTCCTCTGTGAGCCCAGCCCACTCTGCTACAATTCTAGCTCTCTCTTCTAGTGGAAGCTTGTAGAAGCCCTCAATTCTACTACTCTTAGTAGTACTCATTAAAACACCTCTTCCTAGTTCTCCACATATGGGGGGTTCAGAGTTTAAAAGTAATTTAAAATCGCAGTGTACTCTATAATTCCAGGTAGCTAGTACAAGGTGCTACACTTGGTTCACGAGTGGGCTCTAGCCGAGTCTATAGTACTCTACATTAAGCAACAGGGCTATTCTAGTATTAAGAGGCTCAGAGTTGCTATTGGTGTTTTACAGGGTATTGACAAGGAGATCTTAGAGTACGCTCTTAAAGAACTAGCTAGCGAGCATGGTATTAGAGTTGAGCAAGTCGAGCTAGTCGAGGAGTACCCGCTATTAAAGTGCAATGTGTGTGGTTTTGAGTGGAGTATTAGCCCCAGCGATATGAGTGAAGATGTGAGAGAAGCTATTCACTTCGTTCCGGAGGCCATATACGCGTACTATAAGTGTCCACGCTGTGGTAGTGTAGACTACACTCTACTCAAAGGCAGGGGCATATCAGAGGTCTCGGTTGAGCCGCTATGAGCGATCCTCGCCTACTAAGAGCTCTAAAAACACTCTCAGAAGTTAAGCACGTCTACGTAGTTCTCAGCAGTAAGGGCGGTGTTGGTAAGAGCACTGTGTCCACTCTACTAGCACTCTACGCTTCAAGTACTGGTGTTCCCTGCGGGCTTTTAGACTTAGACTTCGTTAACCCATCAACACACGTAATTCTGGGCCTCAGAGCTGAAGAAGTTAAATACCAGGAGGAGAGGGGGATTACACCACACCGTATTGGACTACTAAGCTACTTCACTATAGTAGCCTACACGAGGGACTTACCACTAGCTCTCAGAGGGGAGAGCGCTAGGAGCGCTCTCAGAGAGGTGTTCTCTATAGTCAACTGGGGTGATCTCGAGTTGCTACTGGTGGATACTCCACCAGGAATTAGTGATGAGCACTTGGAGCTGATTTACGCGCTGAGAGGAGTAATTAAACCACTAGTCGTGGCAACTCCGAGTAGACTAGCGTGGCACAGTATTAGTAAACTAGTGAGTATACTGCGCGAAGTGGGTTACAGTGAAGTCTACTTAGTTGAAAACATGGGTGCAGGTGAGCTGGAGAGAGCTAGTAGTGATCTCGGCGTGAAGTACTTAGGCTACATACCCTTTTCAAAACAGCTTGAAGAGTCTATCGGCAACCCCTCGCGACTACTAGAACTAGATATAAAACCACACATTACTAAAATCCTCGCACAACTACTCACTGTGCAGTAACACCTAGGTAGTTCTCGCGGCTCTTCTACTCGCAACTAGTGCTTTAATGGAGAGGCCCAGTAGCGAGTTCTTGTAGTACTTCTTGTACAATTTAACAACGTGCTCTCTCAGCTCTCTCGGAACACCTCTACGTCTGAGTTCTCGTTGCAGTCTCAGTAAATTGTAGTGGTAGTTAACCCAGAGTTTCACTCTGAGGGCAGTATACCACACGGCAATTCTAGTTAGAGTTGAGGTGAGCGTAAATAGGAGTAATAGTACTGCCCTTAGAGCTCTCACCGAGACTTCTCCTCTAAGCACTCTCTCAGAACATACCGCGGCCTCCTAATAGTCCCAGCGTTAACTACTACTCCACTAGCCTCTAAAACTCTCAGTTTGCTAGCGATAATTCTCCTAGAAGCCCTCCCCCGCACATCTCTTACTCTGCGATATATCTCCATGATATTTAGAGCACTACACGTCGAGAGAACATATATTATTGCCTCTGTTATTGGATCAACACGGCCTAGTTTAGAGAGTATTATCCACACTCTAATAAGAGACTGTAGTGCTAGGTAAAAAGGGCCCTCTACTACACTGAGTAATCTACTTAAATACTCCGCGCTGTCTACACTTCGACTCCTTCTCAGTAAGCGCTCCACGCGGTCGAGTCTACTAGAGATCTCCTCTATTCTCAACAAGAGCTTCTCGAGAATAGAGAGCACATCAGTACTCTTTTCTCTACTACTCATCGAAATACCTGTTAGTAGTTAGTAGTGCTGAGCGAGTTCTTCTTGTTACTGTGATTTTTCTCTCTCAGCTTCCTTCTCTGCTTTCTTACCTCTCACTTCAGCTACTGAGAGGAATTTTGAGGCGAGATCCGCTATATTGGGTATAGAGCTCAGCACTCTCGTAGTGTACTCTTTAACTACGTCTTGAACTACTTGATCAGGTAGACCAGAGCCTTTCAAGCTGTTGTAGAGAGCCGCTATGTTTTCTCCAAGTCTCTTTCCATCTATTATCTCAGTGAACTTGTTAATAGCTGATCCCAGGACGTCTCGCGCGACATCTCCAAGCGTTCTCAGCAAGTTACCCACTTCTTTCAACTCTTCTACATCACAGCGCCTCTCTAAACCCGTGATCGCGTCCTCGAGATCGTTTATAGTGTCTTCTAGAGTAGCAATTAACTCCTTTTTCTTCTCTTCTGGAATATCAAGTTTCTCGAGGCGCTTCACAACGTCGTCGAGTTTACTTACAATTTCATCTAGCTTCTTGATGTCTACTCGCGCCTCACCCCTCCTCTCCTCTGAGCTCACAGCTCACCACCACTTTACACATACTAATTGCTCACACATATATTCTAGAGCCCAGATCAGTGGTCAAAACACCCGCTACACGTGGTCTGTTCTAGGACATTCTACTCTAATTTAACAGCTTGAACCGCAGTAGTACACTACTACTAGTCACGTACTCCACGTCTACTGCTCTATGTGAACTCTCCGAAACAGCCCTACTATAGGGGGAATTAGTGCTTAGAGCTCTTAACTGCTACTTCTAGTACGCACTTCACGGTCTCTACAATAGTGTCTAGTGGAACACCGTAGTCTGTCTCACCGCGCATTAAGTTCACAGTTGATGGCGGTATGTGGAGAAACCCCGCTGGAACCCCCTTCTCAACTCCGTACTTCATGAGTAGATACCCAGCTACGTTACAGAGAAATAGCCCAGTCCCCAAGCTGGGTCTAACTGGGAGCAGTCTCCTCGCTCCACAGATCTCAACTACTTCTCTGACTGGGAGTGTAGAGTAGACTACTCGAAGATCACCCGGAATTATCTCCCTGAAATCCAGCTTAGCGCCATCTACGTCGCTTACTTCACTATAAGCGTAGTTAACTGCTGCGAGCTCTACTTGTACTTGCCTCGCGCGGGGATCTAAGCCCAGTCCCAGAGCAACCCTCGGTTTTAGCTCTTCGAGCAGCCTCGGCAACTCCGAGATTACTACTCTGAAGGAGACGGGGAAAACCCGCGATACGACTCTGTATTCATTAATTACAGCTCCGTCCAGTGCTCTAGCTACTTCGCCACTTGGATTAAACCAGTACTTTGAGTAGTAGCTGTAACCAGTGAGTAGAATAGTGTTCCCCGACTCCACGTAAAACCACTCTACCTGTCTACTAGTAGCTATACTATTGCAGTAGCGATATTAAGACGTTGGAGTTTAGAGTTCACGTAGTGGTTTAACTGGGTGTCTTAGTTGCTCGAAGACAACGAGTTCTGCAAGAAGTGCGCTAAGTGCTGTATTAACACAGAAATGATCTTGACGCGCAGCGACATTATTAAATTAGAGAGGAGGGGCTACAGGAACTTCTACACTAAGCGGGAGGGCTTCTACAGGCTCCTCAATGTAAACGGTAAGTGCGTGTTCTTAGGACCCAGCAATGAGTGCTTAGTCTACGAGGATCGGCCAGCTGGCTGTAGAGTCTACCCACTAGTGTACGATGAGGAGAGAGGTATTGTACTCGACGAGGAGTGCCCACTCGCTAGTAGTGTGAACTGTGAAGACCTCGTGAGAGGAGCAGGCTTAATTAGAGTAGTGCTGAGAGAAATCGAGTTAACTTACAACTACAGAGTCGACTGGGAGCTCGTAGAGAAGTCCATTACTACACTGCTCTCTAAGTGCATCGACTAGTTGCTTTTCGCTGTGTTTAAAAGCGTAATACCTACTTTAAACTCACCCCGGTGACTAGTGAGAGCGGTGTCTACTAGTTGATAGAGGGTCTACTAGCAGCGCTGGGAGCTAGTACTGTCTGGAGTTTAAACCCGGCAATTATATCTAGGTTTTCGCGAGATGTTAAGCCAGTAGTCTTCGCGGGGTTAAGAGCACTAGTAGCTTCGATTCCACTACTAGTTTTTCTCAGAAATATACACGTAGACTCCGATACTGGATTACTAGTAGCCATTACCTCGGCTTTACTGGGCCCTGGACTAGGAGACGCTCTCTACGCGCAGGCAATTAAAATTTTAGGTGGGTCGCTAGCAGTAGTAGTGGGCTACACCTACATATTCGTCGCCTCAGCCCTCTCAGCGCTCTTCCTCGGCGAGAAGTGGGGGTTAACAGTGATCATGGGGTCTATCTTAGCCTTCACAGGGGTTATAGTAGGAGCCGGGTTAACAAACAAAAGGACGCCGCTAAAACTAAGAGGAATAGTATTCGCACTAGGGGCTGCGATGTCTTGGGGCGTGGGGACGACTTTAATAAGAGTAGCGTTAAACTACTACGATTTCATTGGTTTAACAGCTATGCGCTTCTTGACTGTGGGAGTTATCTTCACGGTTATCGGTCTCAAAGTAGAGGGAGGTTTAAGTGTCAACTCGCGCAGAAACCTCATACTGGCATCTACTCTCAGCGGAGTACTAGGCCTCACGGTGGGTGGACTCCTCTTCACATACGCGATATGGAGTGTTGGTGTAACAGCTACTGTAATAACTACCTCACTAACACCAGTACTCTCTCAGTGGACAACTAGGTTAATAGCCGGGGAGAGTATTAGAGCTAATACCGTTATTGGCGCAGTACTAGTAGCACTCGGAATACTAGTACTATACCTCTAAAACATCGAGATACCGCAGCGAACACGGGGCTGAGCAGGTTTATATAGTTTAACTGGAGAATACTACATGCTGAGCGGGAATTTTAATGGCGACGCGCCACTAGTAGCACTAATTATCTGCGCTGCACTCGGAGTTATCGGGTACTATAATCAGCGTAAGCGCTGGATTTAGAGACTGTAATTACGAAGTAAGTAGAAACATGATCTAACAGCACTGCTCACCCTAGATCAGTAGTCAGGAATCGGGAGAACTCAGCCTTGAAGTGGTGGTAGTAGTGTGGTGTAAGAGTGGGTCGAGAGCGGAGTCCCCGTAATAGCGAGACGACGTGGCCTTAAAAATGAAGTCGGTGGTCGTTGTTTACTGTAGGTACAGTGTTAGGCGCTTCTTCAAGTACAGGCTTATCGCTGCTCCTGCTACGCTGAGAAGGCTTGACAGTACTAGAACCAATCCGTAACCCCCTGTTAAGTCCTTAATGTAGCCACCTAGTGTTGGGAAAACTAGTCCGCTCACTCCCCAGCTGATGAAGACGAGTGCGTAGTTTTCCGATAGGTATTTGAGCCCAAAGAAGTCCCCTGTTGCCGCCGGGAAGAGGGCTATCGCTGAGCCGTAGATAAAGCCCAGCACGGCGACTATGAAGTAGAAAAGCCACGGGATCTCCGCTAGGGGTGTTGATAGTGCGTAGAATAGTAAGCTCTGTATTGTGAAGAAAATTCCCATGGTTATGGGTCTTCCGAACTTCCCAAGCCTATCGGAAATCCAGCCAGCTGGCGGTCTCCCCAGCGCATTCATCAGGGAGAAAACGCTCACAGTTAGAGGGGGGTTGGGTATATTGTTTAGCTCGGCTAGCTTAGCCATGTGGCCTATGAGCATTAACCCGGGACCCGCCGTGAGCAGGAAGCTAATCCACAGCAACTGGAAATCGAGAGTCCTAACGGCCTCCTCGGGCTTGTAGTCTCTCTTAGGGATTACTGCTCTACCCTTTGCAAACCTACTGAAGTAGGCTACGACCTCCTGTGGAGGGTCGCGCACTATAATAGCGGCTGGAACGCCGACCGCGAAGGATATCAGCCCCACTATAGCGAAGGTCAGGCCAACGCCGAAGAGGTCTATTAGGTAGGCCTTGAGGGGTGCAAAGGCGAGAGCACTACCACCGTAGCCGAGTATTACGATGCCCGTAGCCAAGCCCGCCCTGTCGGGATACCACTTCCTAGCGAGAGCTACAACCGGCACGTAGCCCATCCCATTACCCAACCCCACTACAACTCCGTAGGTTACTACCAGCCAGAGAGGGCTGTTAATCACCTCAACAAGTGATGAGAGGAGAAGCCCACCCCCTGTTAGAAGCATGCTGAGCAGTGCGGGAATTTTAATACTCCCCTTCTTAGTGTAGAGCCTACCACCCATAATACTCGAGAAGGCGAAAGTCGCGAGCAACACGGAGAAGGGTAGCGAGGCCCAGAAAGCGCTCCCCCACAAATTCGTGAGGGGTCTTACATACACACTGTAGGCGTACGAGCTACCCAGAACAGATGTGATCGCGACGCCAGCGGCTAGAGCTATTAACCCACCACTCCTACTGGGAGCGGCCAGCATAATCTCAGGGCCCTGTGAATAATCTCTTAGATATGGTGTATCTCCCGGGAGCTTAAAAGCAATGAAGGCTCTTGAAGGATCTAAGCGTGGTACATTTATTCATGCGCCCCTTTGTCCTTGGAGAGTACCTAGTGGTGTTTCAGGGCGCCTCGTAACGCCTCAAAGGACTTCTGCCACGCCCACACGGACTTAGAAGTCTCTGTGAGGTCACGAGCAGTGATCAAGCCCAACGGCACGGGGCTCCCATCTAGTCCTAGCCCACGTAGGCTTGGAGCAGTGCTCCCATCGCCCACGCGGGCTCTGAGAAGCATAAACAAAACCAAAGCTTATAAATCTAACCCACAGCCATCAACTACAAAACAGCTCCACCTCGAGAGTAGTGAATTCGAGGAGTGTGTGCGGCGGCCGGGATTTGAACCCGGGATCTCCGGCTTGGGGGGCCGGCGTCCTAGTCCAGGCTAGACGACCGCCGCTCCTCTAGGTAGTATTGGTCGCTGTGAGTTTTAAACTTAACACAGCGAGTGGAGCGTTAAGCACACATAAGTCTCTTAACTGTTTTTACTTCGCGGGGCGAATATTGGTGATCTCCTGCCCCCGCTGTAGAGTTTTAGTTTTCCTCGCTTAACAGCCTCTTTCAGTACTCTCTTAGCTGTGCTAATTTTTACATTTAGAGCTTGTGCTAGCGTGTAGGGCGTGTAGTACTTGACACCGCCCTTTGAGACTTCGCTTTCGACTTTCTTTACGAGCTCCTCTATCGGCTCGACATACCTGTAGTAGTCGGCTACACTAGGCGTCTTGCTCTCGGGCTTCCTAGCTGGAGGCTTCTTAGCTGCGGGTTTTTCGCGCTTAGTTGACAAGTTTCATGCTCACCTCTCACAGCACACGCCTAGTAGTAGTAACTCCGGGGACTTTTAAATTCACACTGCGTGGAGAAAATACTTTTAAACTTCTCTCAGAGTTCTAGTTAATGCTGGTTGCGGTCATGATGAGTACTGACCCGCTGACTCTAGTAATAGCTATTGGAATGCCGCTGTATCTCACCGCTGCTGTTCTCTACTCTATTAGAGCTATAAGAGGCCCTACAATACCGGACATGGTTTTAGCTATAGACTGCTTATCATACGACCTCGCAGTATTCCTCGCCGCTATGGCACTCTACTACAAGACCCCATTTATGACAGCTCCTCCAATAATGCTCGCTCTCTGGGTGTACCTACTAGACATCTACGTCTCAAAATACCTCGTTACGCGAGAGGTGGGAGCGTGATTGAGTACGCACTGTTCTGGATTGGATCTGTACTGTTTGTTATTGGAGGAGTATTCGACTTACTGGGAGCTATTGGACTACTGAGATTTTCAAACTTCTATGTGAGGCTCCACGCCGCGACAATTGGAGCTATATACGGTGCTGTACTCCCGCTAATCGGGGTCTCGCTGATGGCCCTGGGCTCTCCGGAAGTACCGGGAAATTACACAATTGCGGGAGCCTCGTTTGTCACCGCAGTAATACTTCTAATTACCGCGCCAATAGGCACTCACGTGTTGGCACACGCTGCTCACAAGTCTAGAAGCGTCTCGTGGAGCCCAGTTGTAGATATGCTGGAGGAGAGTGAGTGAAGTGATCGCGACGCTAATACTGCTCACAGTAGCACTACTACTAAGCGTAGTCTTCGTCTACTACACTATAACAGAGAAAGACCTGTTAAAGGCGGCTGTCTTCTCAGCTGGGCAGAGTATATGCTACGCTATACTACTACACGCAATGGCGGCGCCCGATATAGCAATGACTTATTTAGCCGTCTCTGTGGGGCTCTACTCTGCTCTACTAGTTTTCGTAATTAGCAAGACAGAGAGGTACGAGGCGTGAAAGCTGTGTCTAAGAGAGTAGTAGTCCTACTCTCACTACTCGCAGTAGTAGTCTCTACAGCCCTCGCAGTAAGCCTCGTGGCTAGGCTGGAGGCTCCTGCGAGTATTAGAGATCTAGGCAAGTACTACATAGCAAATACTAGGCGTGATACTTCAAGCCCCGAGGCCGTAACTGCTATTGTGTGGGACTACAGAGGGCTTGACACAATTTACGAGACATTAGTTCTCTACATGGCTATTATGGGTGGCTTAGCAATATCAACTATAGCTAGAAAAGTCGCATTAAAGACGCGCGTAGGCTTAACAAGTATAACGAGAACGGGCACGAGAATAATTACTCTACTAATAGCAACTATAGCCTTCTCAATAGCACTACACGGTCACTTAACGCCCGGTGGGGGATTCCCGGGCGGCTCGGCACTGGCTATTACAGCCATGCTAATAATACCCGTGTACACTCTGCAATCACTACTTGACTACGGCGTAACCTCCACAAGGCTTGTGGCTACTAGAGGTCTAGCACTAACAGGACTAGGCCTAGTAGCAATTCTACCGGTAATAAGAGGCTTAGAGGCGGTTACTAATTTGAGATTCTATCCCTCGCACGTAGCGGGCATGTTAATAAGTGGTAGTCTCTGGTTTTACAACTTCTTCGAGTTCCTCGCAGTCGCCTCGGGCTTCGCCGCCGTAGCGCTCTACTTGTCTATTCCAGAAGAACTGTACAGAGAGGAAATTGAGAGGGGGTGATAGTGGAGGGCTTTGTCTACGCGCTATTCATAGTAGTACTAGTAGTGAACGCTCTAATGGGAATATACGGTATTGTATTTAGACGTAGCCTAGTCAAGAAGCTCATATCTCTGACAATACTCTCAGACACGGTCTTCGTGGCTATTATACTAGTGGGCTTTGTGTTCAAGCACCCCGTTGTACCACCAGTCTACAGTGGAGTAGAGGGCGAGGAGAAATTCCTACTAGAGCACGCCAGCGACCCCCTCCCCCAAGCTCTAGTGTTAACTGGAATTGTAATAGGCCTCGCAGTAAACGCTCTAATAGCATTCGGCATAATACAGATCTACAGGTTAACCGGGACAACCGACGCGAAGAAGGCTATTAGAGTGCTAGTTGAAGAGGTGATGGAGGAGTGATCAGTTCTCTGGTAATCGCGCTACTAGTCTTCTCAGTGTACGTCCTCTTCTCCGGCTCGCTCTCACAGTACACACTACTAACAGGGCTAATCGTAGCACTAGTACTCGGCTTCACCACGTCAAAATACCTCGTTAGAAACGAGTATAAGCTACGAGACCCCGTGAGACTGTTTTACCTCGTGTACTACTTCCTCAAGTACATAACTGTAATTGAGTTTAAAGCGCACATGGATGTCGTTAAGAGGATGTTTACGATGGATATTAAACCGGGTATTGTGAAAATACCCGTCTACGTGAAGTCTTCTTACGCTAAGTTACTAGTAGCCTCGTCTATTACAAACACGCCTGGAACAGTCGTCGTGGATGAGAGAGACGGGTACTTCTACGTTAACTGGATTTACGTGGCGGCAACAGACCCGGAGTCCGCGAGAAGGTACATTAGTGAGGAGTTTGAGAAGTATGCGAGTAGAATATTCGACTAGGTGATCGCGCGTGGTTGAGGTGCTTGTGGGCTTAATACCACTGGTACTAGCCCTCGGGGCCTTTACAGTACCAATTATATACTTGATCTTGAGGAGCAGACTAGTAGTTATGAGTGTCGGCGTAGTCGCCTCGCTAACATCACTAGTTCTGAGTGTACTCATAGCCCTAAGCGCGTTTTCAAGCGACGCACCCATAGTGTTTAGAGCTGGCGGGTGGCCGGCCCCAGTAGGCATTGTCTACATCGCCGACAAGTTCACATCGACGCTCAGCTTGATAACGTGCTTTACAGGCCTGCTCATATTTATCTACAGTGTAAGCTACATTACAGACGAGAACTACCCGTGGTACACAGCTCTACTACTAGGCGTGCTCTCGGGGATACTCGGGGTAGTGTTGACAGGTGACTTATTCAACCTCTTCGTCATGCTTGAAGTCACATCAGTATCTGCTTACGGGCTAGTAATGTACTACAGGTTTAGAGCTAACTCAGTAATGTCGGGGCTGAAGTACGCCTTTATAGGAGCTCTCGGCACAACGCTGTACTTACTAGCAATGGGACTCGTCTACAGCGTCTTCGGGACACTCAACTTAGTGGACTTCTCGCTGAGAATTAGAGAGGCTACTTCACCAATATCTATTCAGGTGTTCTCAATAGTAATGATCCTCGCTCTCTGGGCTTTTAGCATTAAGAGCGGCGTCTTCCCCAATCACTTCTGGCTTCCAGACGCACACCCAGCCGCCCCCACACCCATATCTGCACTACTCAGCGGGCTAGTAGTGAATACCGGTGTTGTAGCGCTCTACAAGTTTCTCTACTTAGCTACGTGGAGCACGCCGGACCAGCCACTGCCCCCCTTACTCGGAGAGGTCAGGTACATTATTTCACTAATGGCTATTGTTATGGGGGAGCTCTCAGCTATTATTGGAGCACTACTCATGTATATTCAGAGAGACGTGAAGAGGCTAATAGCGTACTCTACTATAATGAACCTCGGATACCTCTTCATGGCTGCTGGCTGTGGAACTAAAATAGGAGTTGAGGCAACACTACTATATGTGAGCATTCACTCTGTAGCTAAGGCCGCACTATTCCTCTCTGTTGGCGTGTTTATAAAAGCCGCGAAATCGCGCGATCTAGAGAAACTCGCAGGCTCCTGGAGGGCTTCTCGAGTAGCCGCCATTGCACTAGCTCTCTCCACACTAACTCTCGCCGGGACTCCTCCACTTCCAGGATTTATGGCTAAACTCGCACTATATAACGCGCTATTCGAGTACAGCGCACCGCTAGCTGTTCTCATGGTGGTTTCGAGTGCAATTGGGCTTATAGGCTACATGAAGCTCTTCTACACAATTCTACTGGCATCTCCAACTAGTACTCTAGTACGAGTAGATGTGAAGCTCGCTAAGTTAGTTCTCGTAATTCTCTCCACCGCGATTCTGGCGGCTGGACTAGTATTTACAGTCATGCCCCAACTACTCTTCACAATCCTAAGTAGTGTCTCTGAGCAGGCCCTAAACAGCGAGGTATATATACAGAGTGTTATCCCTCCTCGCTAATACAACTCTATTTCAACTACATCTCCATCTCTCAAACCAAGCACATCTCTCAACTTAACACTCGATACTACTTCTAAGACCCTGCACTCATGTCTCGTGACCAGTGGCTTTACGACAACTACACTAAAACCCCTCAAAACACCTCTACGAATATAAGCTGGAGCTAGACCTGGTTTAAGGGGCTTGACGAGGTGTTTCTCCGAGAAGATCTCTTCTAGAGCACTACACGATTCTAGTAGTATATTTAGAGTTCCTGGATACGGCTCTCTCTCCAAGAGCTCTCTGAAGTACTCACTATACAGCTTAACGTAGAAACCCGCTTCACCAATACCAGAGACAACAACACCTCTAATCTTACTCAACACGCTTAACTAGACCTCTAAACTAGTACCCGAACTAGTAGAAGTGGAGTTGAAAGAGGAGAAAAATTCTACTTAAATTAAACTACTCTAAGCCGACTATTTCTTGTAGAACTGGTGCTGTGAACTCTAAGTTCAGTTTTCTGAGCGTCTCGAGCCTGGGAACTCCTCTGCTGTCCCACCCGCGCATCTCGTAGTACCAGTCTAGCATTTTATTGAACTTCTCGAAGTCTAGTTTAACGCCGGCGTAGGGCCCTTTAGTTAGTGGTTGCTTAAACCACCTAATTGGCGGGTAGTCTAGTTCTCTACTCCAGTCTCTGTACTCTCTAATCCAGTAAGCCCTGATCAGCGTGTAGATCCTGTTAGCTACTACTCTAATACTATCTAGCGTCCACGTAGTACCAGTCACCGCGGAGAGTAGTTTCGGGTAGTACTCGAGATCTAGTCCCACTTCAACCCAGGGGAGTCTACAAGTTGTCAGGGACTCGAACATACCGCCCCTCACGTCCTGGAGGAATACTAGTCTCTCGGCTTTTTCTCTCGTGTATCCAAGCCTGTCTGTTCTCACCTCGTAGCTAATAATCCACGCGTCTTTGTGGTGAGCACCTATTGGAGACGTGCCGTATGCTAACGCCATTGCCGGCGCTGAGTGGCAGTCATATGCTGATACTTCAAGCCCCTTAACGTGAATAGCGAATTCCTCTGCCTCTTTTCCGAGACTACGAGCCATTCTCATAACTCCCTCTGCCAGAAACGCCCCTACACCCCTTCTGTAGGCTGTTTCCACTGCGAGTCTCTTCACTTCCCTGAAGTCGCCCCACTCAACACGCTCATCTACGAGTTTCCTCTCGCTAGCCTCCATGTGGAAGCCCAGGACGTTACCCAGGCTAATTGTGTCTATTCCCAATTCATCCGCTATTCTGTTAACCTCCGCTACTCTCCTCAAATCACTTAAGAGAATATTACTCCCAAGCATAGCCACATTTTCATAGTCCAACTCGCTCTTCTCGATAGAGAAGTCTAGTACTACGTTACCACACTGCATGTTACAGTAGGGGCAGCCGCGCCTCTCGACTTTGAGTTTCTCCATCAAGTCTCCACTAATACTCTCATAGTACTCCCACACACCCTCTCTAAAGTTCATTGTGGGTAGACAGCTATTCTGCTGACTCCACACTATTGTCGCCATAGTGCCCTGCCTAATCCAGAAGTTGTAGGCGTCTGACGCGAGGACCTTTCTATAGGCCTCTTCACTGACCTTTCTAAACTCCTCTTTATTTGCAATTGTAGGCTCACGCGTCCCTTTAACTACTATAGCCTTGAGCTTCTTACTACCCATTACAGCGCCTATTCCGGGCCTGCCGCCACTCCTACCTCGCTGAGACACTATTGTAGCGTAGCGCACGAGGTTCTCACCAGCCGGTCCGATTACTAAGTACCCGGCATTCTTGCCGTGAATACACATTAGCCCGTCTTCGGCCTCGAGAGCAGACCTACCCCACAAGTCCTCCGCATCTTGAAATTCTACTTTATTATCTTCAATGTAGAGGTACCCGGGCCTCTTGAGCGCGCCCGTGATCACTACAGCGTCGTAGCCTGTTCTCCTCAAGTGGTAACTCGCCATTGTACCTATATTCCCGTCACCGTAGCCACATGTAAGCGGGCTCTTCGAGGCTACTACTAGTTTACCACTACTAGGTAGTGGTAGCGCTGAGAGGGGCCCCGCCGCTATAACTAGGTGATTGTAGGGAGAGAGCGGGTCCACTCCAGGCGGGTTTAAGTCCCACAGTAATCTAACAGCTAGCCCCCTGCCACCAATATACTCGACGTAGTACTTCTCGTCGAGAACTACTTCTTTAACTCTCTTCGTAGTCAAGTCTACGTAGAGGACTCTACCCCACCAGCCGTACATGCTTTAATACACCACTCAGGGTATAAGGGGTGCGTGGTATATAAGTGCTCTACTAGTTCTCGCTACTCTCAGAGAAGTCTGCTCAGGAGCTTTAAGCGGAAACGAATATCTCCGCGTGGGAGGGCTCATAGCCTAACCTAGTGGAGTGCGCAGTTAATAAGTGGAAGATTCGGGGGTTCGAGCCCCGCGTGAGGCCGTTCACTTAGTAGTAGCCTTACCCTTAACTTCTCCGAGCTTGACTAGAATGTTGTCGACTCTACTAACTGGTATTGCGAGGTTTTCTCCGAACTCGAAGAACACGTCTCCACTAACAAATACTATGTCTGGTTGCTGGGATCTCGCGATAACAGCGTATAAGTGGTCTTCACTAGTGCAGGGAGACGCCTTGAGCGGGTTTCTCAAGTCGTACACTATTAGATCTGAAGTCGACCCCTTCTCTACATAGCCATCGTCAAGAACCGCTACTCTGTAGGGTCTAGTGAGGACCTCGTAGGCCTCTCTAATACTGAGAGCACTCATGTACACTTCTTCTATTGCTGTGAGCGTGTTGCCGTAGCCTCTCGCGTCGACTAGCATGCACTGACTACTCGGATTTTGAGGCTTACACACTACTTCGCTCAGGCTACCCAGCGCTTTGTCCTCGAAGTAGAGTTTTCCACTGTCGATTTCAAAAAGCACTACAAATGGATTAGAGCTCAGAGACCCCCTCTCAGCCAGTACACCGACTCTAATGCCATTCTCTCTAGCGGCGTTAATTACGGCTTCTAAGTACCTGGTACGCGTAACTGGGAGTGTAACGCCACTCATATACGCGTTGACTAAGCCTATTTCAGCTAGCTTTTTGACCTCCTCTCTCGTGAGCACACTCAAATCCACATCGCTGTGTATTCTCCTGAAAACATACTCTACTAAGTCCACTAGTAGGCTGTAACCGTGAATAACTAGCGCCCTCCCCTCAAAGTCTATTACTAGCTCTGAGAGCTCGTATTCTGGTAGAGGCTCCTCGCCTTCATCAGCAACTCTGCCACCGTAGAGGAAGAGAAAGCCCCTCTTAAAGCCGCTCCTAGAGATGTACCAGGCGTTATTTAGTAGGCTCCTAGAAGCCATCATTGAGCTCATAGCCAACACTCCACGCAGAGCTTCACTGGTTTATTTATAGCTTAGATTTAATAGCGTTAAATCACCCCTCGTCTTGAGCCTGGTCATCACCGCGAGGCAGCTTATCCACTGGTCTTCATCGGGTTTAGAGGCCGGGTTGACTAGTAGTAACTCATCACTCATCAGGCCGCCCGTCGCCTCCATCCCCGGCCCACAGGTTACTACTCCTAGACATCTTCTTATATTTTGAGCACAGCGGAGAGCTCGAAAGTGCACGGCTTTTAGTAAAGTGCTCGTTAGATATGGAGAAGCATGGCTGAGAAGCTGAGAGTCGAGCTGAGACGCCTCGTCATTGTAGTGTTCACTAAGAGCACTTAGAAGTCGCGGTGAAAACTCTACTGGGGTGTCTTAGTGAGCTTGATGCTGTGCCTGTACTCTTTACTGTGCTTTTCAAGCTCTCTGAGAAAAGCTGGATTAGACTCCACGACGTCGTTGACAATACTGAGGTACCTGGCTACTCTAATAGCATTAGGTGATATCTTCTTCAACTCAACACCGTCAACTACAACGTAGTGCTCGCGTTCAACTCTCTCTCCGAGAATGTACTCGGCTTCATTAACAGATGCCTGTAGCGCGAAGCAGTGGGGGCTACCATCAATAGTTACAACTACTAGTCTTCTAGGTCTAGTAGACCTGATGATACTAGCGAGCTTACCGTAGTACGCTGCACTCTCCCTCTCAGGGCACGCTAGCAGTACTACTCTACCGCGAGAAAGCTCCTCGAATAAGCGGGGGTTAACTACAGGCAGGCACGCTGAGGCGACTAAGACCTCCTGGCTCTCTATAAACGGCGCTTTAGCCCACGTACTCCAAATCCAGGAGACTCTGCACTCACTACAGTTCAAATACACCACCTCTATACCTCTCCAAGAGCTCTCTTAGCGAGGGCTCCTCGCGACTCCCTGTGTACTTCTCCAGTAGTAGAAACACGCAGTACTGCCCACACATAGTACAGGACTTTAACGCCACGCCTCCAAATTGCTCTCTAATACTCTGAGCTCTCTCGGGGTCTAGTGCATACTTTATCTGAGCGCTCCAGTCTAGTTTAGCTCTTGCAACACTAACTAAGACGTCTAGCATAGCTGCTCTCTCACCTAGTTTTACAAGGTCGCCGGCGTGAGCGGCTATTCTAGCCGCTATTAAGCCCTCTTTAACCTGCTCTAGTGTGGGTAAGCCTAAGTGCTCTGCTGGCGTTAAGTAGCATATTAAGTCCGCTCCAGCCGCTGAGGCTGTTGCCGCTCCTATTGCGGAGGCTATGTGGTCGTAGCCCATAGCTACATCTGTTACTAGTGGACCCAGCACGTAGTAGGGAACTCCGCCAGACAGGCTCTTCATCACCTTTATATCCGCGACGATCTTATCGAGCGTCATGTGGCCAGGCCCCTCGATCATTACTTGAACACCCCTCTCAACAGCACTCCTAGCTAATCTCGCGTTCACTACGAGCTCAGCCAATTGAAACTCATCGTGAGCGTCTGCAGTACAACCTGGTCTCAGGGCGTCTCCTAGGCTTATAGCAGCGTCGTACTCGCTAAACAGCTCTAAAACGTAATCCCACTGAGAGTAGTAGGGATTTTCCTCTCCAGTCTCGGCCATCCACACAGCTATCATTGAGCCTCCACGACTAACAATAGGCATTAGCCTCCTACTCTTCAAGACTCTTAAGCCCAGGTCTCTAGTAATCGCCGCGTGAATAGTCATGAAGTCTACTCCGTCTCTCAAGTGCCTCTCCACTACTTCAATAAACCACTCTCTCGGAATACTGGCTACACTACCATACTTCTTTACACCATAGATCCACGCCTGGTAAGTCGGCACAGTTCCAAATGGAGTTCCATTAGAGACCTCTATTAGCGTCCTCCTAATCTCGTCTAAGTCGCCCCCTGAACTGAGATCCATTAGTGTGTCTGTACCGTACTTGACAGCTATTCTCACTTTCTCCACTTCTAGTTCAGAGTTAACGTAGACACCGCTAGTACCCACGTTTACATTAACTTTAGTAGTTAAGCCCTCGCCAATAGCTACTAGTCTAGCGCTTTTCTTCCCGTTATTTCTAGGCACAATTACTCGTCCACTAGCAACTCTCCGCTTCAAGACCTCGTAGTCAATACCCTCAATTTTAGCTACTTCTACTAGCACGTCGACTTGGGACGAGCTACGAGCCTCCTTGATAATAGACAACTAGTCAACACCGAGTATAGTATCGTGAAAACTCCGTTTTTAAATAAATGATAACCAGGTTATCCAGCTACTGCCCCCTAAGAGAGCTCAGAACTTCACTGAGAGTGCTTATCAGAACAGCGTAGAGATTATACTCGTGAAAAACCTCACAGCTCTTAGTAGTAACGATAATGAGGTCTCGCGGGTTGAGCCAGCTAGAGTATTTCCGCGCTACCTGCACCGCTACGAGTCTTGCTACGTCCTCAGCAAACATGGGGTTCTCGAAACTGGCCTTTAGAACTCTAGCCTCTTTTTCTCTCCTTAAGTAGTTTGCAAGCTCATTTACCACACTGCTAAGTACTCCTAGTAGCTCGAGAGGGTCTACTAGGCGACTAGAGGACTTAATAGTAACTCTAACTCTTAGTTTTGATGTGTGAGTATAAGGCTTACTGTAGACCTGCTCGGAGACCCTCAGAGCGCAGGGACACGCGACGAAGGCCTCCGTGCTCGCACTCGACGCTAAGTACTCTACTCTACTCCTACTAGCAGCGTAGTCTACGGAGATACCTCTAAAACCCTTAAACTCGCCACTCTCCTCGCTGATAACTCTAGCAGTGAGAGAAATACGCGCTCGCTCAGCATACTCGTTCTCGTCTAGTACGCGGCGAGCTATTTCACTAAGAGCGCTAAAGCCCTCCTCCGGGAGTTTACTAGCGAGTAGTGTAATGGCTCTGTAGAGCCTAGACGTGTGTACTCCTCTCTGCGCTCGCGGCAAGTCCACGTAGACACTCGCTCTGGGTATTAACCAGAGATCCTTTACTCTGAGAGGCGGTAAACTCGCTCCTCTTAATCCAGCCCAAGTCACGTCAATGCTGTAGAGGGGGGGCTCATAGTGCACGTCGACGATTTCGTTTCTCTCCATTTCGCTCACTTCTTAGAGACAAACTCACTCACGAGTTTTAGTAACTCGTCTATTTTCTTCACTCCACTGACCTCTACTTTCTCTTTAATCTCTCCGCTATTCACTCTCATTAATATTGTAGTTGGAGACGCGTGAACATCAAATTTTCTAAAAGCCCCGCTCGCAGCCTCTGATATGCACTCTCGAGCAAACCAGTCGCAGAGAACTACTGTGTAGTTGACTTCTGGGAATATCTTTCCAAAGATCTTAACGAATGGAAACCAGTAGTTGTCGTAGCTCCTGCAAGCAGGGCACTTCGAGTTGTCAAAGTATATTACGTAGTACCCGTCGCCCCAAGGTAGATTAGGAGCCCCCTCTACTTGTCTGAGAACCCACTTCCCTCTGACAAAATCGTAGACGTAAATTCCGTGTGGCGAGTCGGGCTCTATTTTCTCCAGCTCTAGTCCCTCACGACCCTTTTTCCTCTCCGCATCCGAACCGAGCATTTTCCTCAATAGGCTCAAAATGTCTTTTTCACTATTCATTCAGCACTACACCTGAGTCTACTAGTAAACCAGTAAATCAAATACAACGCTAAAATAGAGTTATAGAATAGCGTCCTTACAACGTCCAGGCGGCGTCCCCTCAGCTAAGTAACTGGTTTGAACAGTGCTAAGAGCTGTGAAGGTAGTGAGATCGGTTTAAACTGTTAGTTTTGAGAACTCTAAATTTAATAGAGTTTTCAGAGTAGTTAATGTAGTGGCTGAGTAGTATGTCCAAGTACAAGTTGTACAGGGACTTGGAGAGGGCTGTTGAGCTGTACAATAGACTGCACGGCACTGAAGCCCAAGCTAGAATTATCAGTGTTGAGGGAAATAGAGCTGTGGTAGAGTTTACGGGTACATTTTGCCACACTTGTGGTGTGCGCGACTGGCTAGAGGACTTAGCGTACTTGCTGGTCTCAATGGGTTACGATGCCAAGCTCGTAGAGTTTATTGAGCCTGAGGGGGAGGAGTCCCTGTACAAGAGAATAGGGGTCTTTACCATTGATTCTAGTCCCAGTAGTCGAGTAAATGAGAGCAGAGACTATGAAGAGAGCCCAGGTAGATGAAGTCGATAGAGTTATAATTAGAGAGCTCTCGCGTAATTCCCGCGCTACGTACAAAGAGATCGCCGGAGTAGTGGAATTGACAGATGTCGCTGTTATGAAGCGTGTGAAAAAACTCGAGAGAATAGGCGTTATTAAAAAGTACACAGTTATTATCGACCCCCGAGCACTCGGCTACGAGTACATTAGTTTCACTGGAATAAACGCGAGACCCGAAAAGCTCTTCGACGTAGTAGAAGTGTTGAAGAGCAGAGACTACGTGAAGTACTTAGCGCTAACAGGGGGAGATCACGACATACTAGCTGTTATATGGGCGAGTACGCGGGAGGAACTCGAGAATATTTACAGAGAAATAGATCAAATAGATGGAGTAGTAGCCGTATACCCCATGATACTAGCCACAACTATTAAAGACGAGTTCTACGTCTAAGCACTACTAGAAACACCTACTTACAGCTGTCTCGATTGAGCACTAGGTAAAAAATATTATTTTGAGTGCAGAGTCTACTAGTTGGGTGTTACACTTGTCTCTATCGCTACTTCAAGACCTCTTCAAGTACCTCTTACCAGAGGGTCTACTCAGAGGCTCTTTTATAGTAATAGCCGGTGAGGGCGGCTCTGGGAAGAGCGTTATTCTCACTCACATAGTTAAAGATGTTCTGAGCCTAGGAGAGCCTGTAATTTACGCGGCTTTTGATGACGACCCACTAACTGTCTTAAAGCAACTATCAGCATTTAGAGTTCCCGTTGAGAAGTACTGTTCTGAGCGGTTATTTGGCATTATTGACGGGTTTAGTTATACAATAACGCAGCGTAGAGGAAGAGTCCACGCATGTATCTTAGACGAGGTTACACCCGATAACCCAGATGACATTGTAAACGCTCTTATCAGAACAGCCGATCAAGTGGGGCTGGGAGGTCGCGGTCTCGTAACCATAGACTCTCTAAATGAAGTAATGATCACACAGGACCCAGTGCGCTTTGTTCGCTTCGTTAAGTCTCTGAGGGCTAATATCGCAAAGTCTCGCGGCGTAGTAACTGTAGCGACTCTCCACACGTCGACAAGTGAGCTCAGAAACTACCTCCTACTAGTAGAGCATCTAGTAGACGGAATACTAGAGACTAGTAGCCTGCCCGAAGAGCTGGCCGCTGTACTTTCGAAGAGGGAGATTCAGGCCTTTGTCAGGCAAATTAGGGTCTTAAAAATGAAGGGCGTCGCGCACAGGCAGGGCTGGTTTCTCTATGGAATAGACCACGAGGGCGTTAAGCCTGTTGTGATAAAGCAGTGAGTTTACTCGCTCCTGCGTCTCCCTAGTAGTGCTCTCGCTTTCTTAATAGCGTTTTCAGCTAGTGTAGTGGGGTTTTCGGCGAAGACGTAGAGTCCGAGTGGAGAGTACTCTAACTCCGTGCAGTCTAGCGAGGAGAGCTCGTCGGCGAGTGCTATCTTAGCGTAATAGACGTTGGAGTGACTGCCACGCTTAAAGCAGAACACTACTTCTCTGCTCTCAATACTAGCAACTACAAGTGTGTAGTCGCCCTGCTTTTCACTCAGAACCCTATTACTGCGAGCCCTGAGCGCGCTGATAAAGAGGTCTACTGGCGAGCTCATTACTAGACACTATACAGTTTTTCTCTAACAGTCTGCGGTAACGACTCCTCGCTAACAATTACAGCTGTGTGTGGTGGCTTCTTGGTCTTAAAGCCGATAATAACGTACCGAGATGGATCTGAAAGATCGCCTTCAACGCCTCCCCGCCTAAATCTAACACCGAGAACTCGGACTTTAACGTAGTAGCCGTCTGCCCGCTCAACGTATATGTACTTCCCGTGCTTGAGTCCCACACTGAAACACCTCTACTAGTACTCTCACTTAACTCTATGTATGCTCCACGTATACACGTAGCCCAATATAAAGTTTACGACGAAACCCAGTAGTACTCCGATTAGCTGTGCGAGTATAAAAGGCGTTTTGAGTAGGAGTGGTAAGAGAGTCGCCATTAACACTTGTGTAGCCCAACTACCAATACTCGCAAGGTGGTACTTCACTAGCCTAATGAGCACGCTTCTCGCGCTCTCATCTAGACCTGTTCTCCTAAACGTAACTCTCTCGTGAAGCGTAAAGTTCCAGATAACACTCATCTCAAAGCCCGTAGTAGAGGCTAAAGGATTAGCAATGTAGCCGTAGCCAGCTAGTAGAGTGTAGGTCAAGTGCGCAAAGACTAAATTGACTAGCAAGCCGGACCCCCCAATAGCCGCGAAAATAAGTACTCTCAGTGGTTCTGACAGCAGCAGCGCTACTAGTCTAGGGAGTTTTCTAGAATATAGTTTAAACCACTCCTCATCACTGAGACTAACTAAAGTAACTTCACTACACTCAGGTTTCTCACTACTACGAGTAATAGCCCAGGTTACAACTCTCCCTCGTGAACTAAACGTTCTAATCCCCAGTATTCTAATTAATAGAAGCCTGTAAAGAGAGACACTCGAGCCAATACACGTGCTCTTGTGTGCTTTAATATTACTCAGTTTTGAGAGCAGTACTTCTCGCCACTCACGCGGGGCGCAGACCTCTAAGTCTCCAGTAGTTACACAGGACTCGAGGACTTCCTCTCTAGACTGCGCACTCGTACTCAAAACACCTCTCCTAAAACTCCCTGTGCTAATTTTAAAATTTTTGTACTTCTAATACCCATACCCAGCCATGTTCAGGTAAGTTCAGAGGTGTACTTCGTGGAACTAGTGCCGAGCGATCTTCACAGAGAGCTCCTCGTCGCACTAGCCCTGTTCATTTATGTTCTAGGCGCTGTCTACACTACGAAGAAGATCTACAGTCACATGTTGAAGAGGGGTTTAAAGGTTAATGTCGCTGTCTACTACAACAGGAAAATTATACACATTCTAGCTGGAGGCGTTGTGGCCCTCCTTGTACCACACCTCTTTACCTCGCCACTAATACCACTAATATTCGCCCTAGTAATAGCTGCACTGCTCTACGTGCCGCACTCTAAGAAGAAAGAGCTCTCGTGGTTTCAAACTACTGACAATGCTTACGAAGTAAACTTCTGCGTAGTGTGGGGGTTATCACTATTTGGACTCTGGCTTATAACTAAGAACCCCTACTACGCTATTATTCCACCACTATTCATGTCGCTTGGTGATGCCGTAACTGGTATTGTGAGAAACGCTGTCTACGCTAGGAGGACTAAGTCTTGGATTGGAAACTTAGCAATGCTGACTGTAACAGTCCCTATTGGCTACTACTTCGCTGGTGTACACGGAGTAATCGCCGCAGTCCTCGCGACTATTGTAGAGCGCTTTGAAGTACCACCACTCCTAGACGACAACGTGTTAATAACAGCTACTTCGAGTATAAGTCTCCTCATAACCACGACGTTCTTTAAAGACGTAAACCTAGCCACGCTATATCAGCTAATCAGCTTTGCGAGGTAATACCGGGAACACCGAGAAGGGGTTTCCCCGAGGCAGTCATTTGTAGTTAGTTGTAAGTAGTTGTGAATACTTTTTCTTGCCTCGGGGTTCCCGGGCTCTGCTCGGGTTTTCACTGCATTACAGCCCGGGCTATCAGGGCTCCACGCAACCCCCAAGCCCCTCATCCGCATCGAAGACAACAACTCAAACACCAAAACTCACCATCCACAATTGTATACACGTAGAGAATCGGTCACGGCTTTTGCTTAAACACAAATAGATAACTGTCAATTACTTTAATACAGAGTAGTTTGCAGTCAAAGCGAGGGGCTTGCTCTTGACTAGTGATCCCTGGAGAGCCCTTGAAGAAGAGATCTCTACTTGTACTAAGTGCAGGCTATCTATGTACAGGAAGAGAGCTGTACCGGGAGAGGGCAATAAGAGTAGTATTGCAGTATTTATCGGCGAGGCTCCTGGTGAGAAGGAAGACGAGCAGGGTAGGCCTTTTGTCGGCCCAGCTGGAAAGCTGCTCACAGAACTAATTGAGTCTATTGGCTACAGGAGAGAGGACTTCTACATTACAAATGTCGTGAAGTGCAGGCCCCCTGAGAACAGAGATCCCGGGGACGATGAGATCGAGGCGTGTCTACCGCACTTGAAGAGGCAACTAGAGTTAATTAGACCTAAGCTCATAGTGTGCCTCGGGAGGCACTCAGCAAGAACAATTTTTAAACTAGCTGGACTCAAGTGGGTTAGTATGACTAGTCAACACGGCAAAGTCTACTCTGCTAAAATTCTCAATTTAGACGTTAGAGTAATACCTACTTACCACCCAGCCGCCGCACTGTACAATCCACAGCTGAGAAGCGTTCTCGAAGAAGACTTCAAAGCCGCTATTAAGCCAACACTGGCAGAACTACTAGAGGGTAAGCCTTCGAGAAAAACACTTTTAGACTACGTCGCTAAGAGGGCCGGCTCCGGTTAAGGTGCACTAGAGATCATCGCGCGGGAGTAAACGTAGTGGTCGAGTCTGCTCTCAGCGAAACTCTGATTAATCACAGCTCATTCTTGCCGGGTTGTCATCACCACTAGGAAAGTTAGAAGAGCACCTCTTAAAATCTCTTGAGCGTTCACGACTTTATTAAGGTCTTAACGGGAATAGAGCTAGTGGGCTGAGTATATGAGCGATATGCCACTTAGCCTCCTAGCCGAGACTATTGATAAACTTGAACTCGTATCAGCGAGAACACAGATGATAACTCTCCTAGCTAACTTATTCAAGAACACTCCACCGGAAGTTATTGACAAAGTCGTCTACTTAGTAACTGGTACTCTGTGGCCTGACTGGAAGAACATGCCTGAACTCGGTATTAGCGAAAAGCTCCTCATTAAAGCACTCTCTCTAGCCTACAATGTCAGTGAGAGTCAAGTAGAGCAGATAGTGAAGAGTACGGGCGATCTCGGCAAGACCGCCGAGGTTCTTAGAAGTAAAGCTCAAAGCGGAGTCTCACTACTCGCCTTTACGCAGACGGCTACTAAAGCACTCACTGTAAACGAGGTCTACGCGACTCTGACAAAAATAGCGCAACTCCAGGGTGAGGGCAGTAGAGACCTTAAAATCAGGCTGACTGCCGGCCTGCTTCGAAACGCCTCGCCCAAAGAGGCAAAGTTTATTGTGAGATTTATAGAGGGGAGGCTGAGAGCTGGTATAGGCGAAGCCACAGTAATGGATGCTCTCGCGGTTGTCTACGGGGGTGGCGCCTCGGCGAGACCAATAATAGAGAGAGCCTATAACCTGAGACCAGACCTCGGCGAGGTGGCTGAAATACTCGCAACACAGGGACTAGAAGCCATCAAGAAAATTAAACCTGAAGTAGGTATTCCAATAAGGCCGATGCTCGCTGAGAGGCACAAAGACCCGAGGGAAATACTGGCAAAAGCTGGTGGAGTCGCTCTAGTAGAGTACAAGTACGATGGTGAGAGAGCTCAAATTCACAAGAAGGGTAGCAAGGTAGTAATCTACTCCAGAAGACTGGAAGACATTACTAACCAGTACCCCGACGTAGTTGAAATGGTCTTGAACAACATTAACGCCGAGGAGGCTATTGTCGAGGGCGAAATAGTAGCGTACGACAAGGAGACGGGTGAGCTACTGCCATTCCAGGAGTTAATGCACAGGAAGCGTAAACACGATATACACATAGCTGTTAAGGAGTACCCGGTTAAAGTATTCCTATTCGACCTCCTCTACTTAAACGGCGAAGACTACACCGTTAGGCCCATACTAGAGAGGAGGAGTGCCCTCGAGAAGATTGTCCGCGAGACCGAGGACTTCATGATCGCGAGGTACATTAAGGCGAACACCCCCGACGAGCTAGAGGGGTTCTTTATGCAGGCTATTAGTGAGGGCTGTGAGGGAGTAATGGTCAAGGCTGTACATAAAGACTCGATATACCAGGCGGGGGCTAGAGGGTGGTTGTGGATAAAGTATAAGCGTGACTACAAGAGCGAGATGATAGACACAGTAGACTTAGTCGTCGTGGGGGCTTTTTACGGTAAGGGTAAGAGAGGAGGTAAATTCGGAGTTCTCTTAATGGCTGCGTATAATCCAGACAAAGACGTATTTGAGACTGTGTGTAAAGTCGGCTCAGGCTTTAAAGACGAAGACCTAGACAAGCTTCCAGATATGCTGAGACCGTATATTAGGAGTACTAAACACCCGAGAGTAGACGCTGAAATGGAGCCCGACGTCTGGGTAGAGCCGGCACTAGTAGCCGAGATCATAGGAGCGGAGTTAACACTCTCGCCAATACACACGTGCGCTAGAGGTGTAGTTAAGCCGGGTGCTGGAATTTCAATTAGATTTCCGCGATTTATTAGGTGGAGGCCCGACAAGAGGCCTGAAGACGCGACTACGAATAAAGAGCTGGTTGAAATGTACCAGGGACAGTTAAAGAAAGTGTCTGTTAAAGCCCCGCCGGAAGGCGAGGTCTAAGAGCCGGAAAACCCTAGATCGCTAAATAAGCTGTTAGGGTAGTATTTCTACACTCCTCAACTCACTCGGTAATTTTACACCTTAAATCGAGTAGTACTAGGGGTGTTACGGGTGCCAGCTGTAGTAGCCGTGTTTACGGGTCCTGCCGGCTCGGGTAAGAGTAGTCTCGTGAGAGCGTATAGCGAGTGGGCTCGTAAAACCCTGTTCTTGAGAGTAGCGACAGTAAACCTCGACCCCGGTGCCGACGAACTACTATACAAGCCTACATTTGACATTAGAAAGCTGTTTACACTGCGCGATATAATGACTAAGTACGGCTTAGGACCTAACGGCGCGTTCATCAAGGCTTCTGAGCTCATTGCGGAGAGAATTGACGAGATCTTCTCTGAAGAGCCCTTTACTAATATTAACAGCTGGGATCTCGTACTCGTAGACACGCCGGGGCAAATGGAGGCCTTTCTCTTCAGACCAGCTAGTAGAGTCTTTCTCGAGAAGCTAACTAGAATGACGCACGCAGTGCTAGTCTACGTTATAGACGCCTCAGCCATAGAGCGAGTGTCTGATGGAGTATTCCTCTGGTTTCTCTTCGTGCTCCTACAAGTAAAGACGGGCTTACTGGCTGTTCCCGTGATTAATAAGAGAGATATTGCAAGAAACCCGAAAATAGTCCAGCTACTCGTCGAGGACCCGGCAAAGCTAATTAATGAGGCGTTTGAAGAGGGTTTATCTAGTGAAGTAGTATCAGACTTAATATCCGTAGCCGCGAAGACGAAGGGGCCTTTCAGAGCAGTCCTCGTCTCGGCTCTCGAAGAGAGTGATATGGAGAAACTCCACCAACTAGTACACGAGGCTTTTTGCGTCTGCGGGGATCTAACGTAGTTTTAGTTTTAAAACCCAAGTCTCACTAGCTAGATCTAGCTTCAAAGCACACTCGACGCAATTACTACTTTAAAGTCAAGACTACTCGGTGACAGCGTCTTGACTAAGCTCTACAAGCCGAGAACACGCGTTGGCAGGTACTACTCTATTCTCTTCTCCCTACCTAAGTGGCAATACCTGGTAGCCGCTCTCTTACTACTATCATTTACACTACTACTCACTACTGGTAGAGACTTCTATCCACTACTACTAAATTCTCTGCTAGTATTCACATATACTAGGATCTATGCGAGTACCTATAAGAAGTCCGTTTTCTACAAGATTAAGAGGTCGCTCGGACTCTCACTAGTTGTTCTAGTATACTCATCACTACTACTCCTCATTACAAGAATTATTCCACTAATAGTTGTCAGCTCAGCTACTCTAACTATAGTCGTTATACTAGGACTCGACAAGACATCTCCACTAAAATATCTCCTTGCAACTTCACCACAGTTAACCACGCTACTAGCCATGAGCGCTGCTGGCTGGTTAAACCTCGTAGAGTTAGTGAAGTGGGTACTAGTGCTGTTAACTATAGTAGTAGCTGATGTCGCAATATACCTCTACATGGCTAGACAAAAACTAGGTAATACACCACTACCTGATCTAGGGACGCTATTCCTCAGGAACTGGCTTGACAGGAGAACTGAAATAGAGGGCGTGTTTAGGGGGGCGGGCGGGGGGTTCAACGTTAACCCGAGAATT